>Ga0265293_10001684_pt1 | contig 47229 bp, 34 predicted proteins | sample Munlanlewell138R_FD_192505 | JGI IMG/M metagenome (GOLD analysis project Ga0265293, IMG submission 192505) | Leachate microbial communities from a municipal landfill in Southern Ontario, Canada - Leachate well 138R | ecosystem: Engineered > Solid waste > Landfill > Unclassified | place: Canada... | reverse complement strand
GAATGGCGCCATAAAACCCCGCTCTCCCTCAGTTACGATCACCGCGTCATCAACGGCGCTGACGCCGCCCGCTTCGTGCGCCATCTCGACGGCGTATTGGCGCATCCGGGGAAACTGGATGCCGACCGATGAAGTCCAACGTTAATACCCGGCCACCACTCGCCGGAGGAGGCAGACCATGAAAGTTCGCGCACCCAACTGGGATTTTTCCAAAATTCGCGCCTGGTGGGCGCCGGTGCCGGAGTTCGCCCAAAGCTACAACGCGTTTTCCATCGTGCCCGCCCATATCGAGCCCTACCTGATGAAGGTCATGCGCCGCGCCAAGGATGTCCTGGACCCGAAGCATGAAAAACTGCACGAGGATATCGCCATCTTCAACAAGCAGGAGATGGAGCACTGCAAGAACCACGTGGCATTCAACCGCGCCTTGTACGAGCAGGGTTATGAAGGCTTGCGGGCCATTGAAAAACCCTACCAGCAGGATTATGTGCGTTTTCTCAAGGAAAAATCCCTGCGTTTCAACGTGGCCTATTGCGAAGGTTTCGAGGCGCTGGGCTCGACCGCCGCACAGGTGATTTTCGAGGATCTCGACGAGTATCTGGAGGGCGCCGATTCCGAAGCGCTGGAGATGTGGAAGTGGCATCTGGCGGAAGAGTTCGAACACCGCGAAGTGTGCTACCAGGTGTACAAGACCTTGTACGGCAATGGCCTCTTCGCCTATCTCTACCGGGTTGCCGTTTTCCTTTACGCGGCCACGCACATTCACGGCTACACCGCCAGGGCCCAGGAATACCTGCTCGGCGTCGACCGCGCCACGATGAGCGAAGAGGAGCGCGAGGCTTCCATCGCCCGGGAAAAAGCCATGGCGAAGAAAGTGGCCAAGGCCAGCAAGAAGCACCTGCTCAAGGTTTTATCGCCCTTCTACGACCCGGGCAAGAAAACTCCCTCGCCGGGTATGCAGGAAATTCTCGATCGCTACGACATCCCGGTATCCGGAGCGCAATGACCTGCGCTGCGCCGGTCAGGGGCGGCTGGCTTTATCGCGGCGGGGCTGCAAAGCAGCGGATAAATACGCCCCGGGGCAAAGGCCCCGGGGCGTAGCTGTCTCAGTGGCCGCTAAAGTTGGGCTTGCGCTTTTCCTTGAAGGCGTCGATGGCTTCCTGGTGGTCGTCGGTCAGGCAGCACGCCAGGTTTTCGTAGGCCATGCCGATATCCATCATCGATGCGGCCATCTGCCGCAGCGGGGTGTTGATGGTGGACTTGCTCCAGCGCAGGGACTGGGTGGGCATGTTGATCAGCCGGTCGGCGTAGGCATCGACCTTGGCATCCAGTTCCTCGGCGGGCACTGCCTCGTTGATCAGGCCCAGCTGCTCGGCTTTCTTGGCGTTGAACAGTTCGCCGGTGTAGAGGTAGTGCTTGGCCCGGGCGAACCCCATCAACAGCGGCCACATGATCTGGCCGCCGTCGCCGGTGATCAGGCCGACATTGTTGTGGGGGTCGCCGAAGCGGGCGTGCTCGGCGGCGAAAATGATGTCGCAGAATACCGCCAGAGTGGAACCGAGGCCGATGGCGTCACCGTTGACCTTGGCGATGAGAATCTTGTCGCACTCGAGGATACTGGTGATGAAGCGCTTGGCCTCGCGGATCACCCGGTAGAATTCCCTGGGATTGTCGCGCAGGAACTGCATGTAGGGTATATCGCCACCGGCGCTGAAGGCCTTGCCTTTCCCGGTGATGACCACGATGTCGCTGTCGGCGTCGTCCATCACGTCGTTGAACACATTGCTCAGTTCGGTGTGGGCTTCTTTGGCCAGGCTGTTGAGTTTTTCCGGCACATTGATGGTCATGTAGAGAATCCGCCCGCGGCGGGTGAATTCGAAGCATTTGTATTTATCGAGGCTCATGGCGATGGGAACTCCGTGGTCGAGTGTTTATTGGTGTAAATCCGGCCGCTGGCGGCTTGGGTCCGCCAGCCAGGGGGCGTTGCCGGGATAATAACTAACGGTTTGTCATTTATCAAGACCGCGTTGTATGCCATGCTGGGCGACAGAGGTTGACCTCAAGAAACTGACAAAATATCATTTATTGGGGTGTTCACAAATACCCCGACCCGGTCGACACTCACCATAACGATGGAATAATCATGCCCGGCACTCTGCTCTCCGCTTCAACCCTGTGGGCGCTGCTCCACCAGCGCGTCGCGCTGACTCCCCACAGCCCCATGCTGATCGAGCCGGCCAGTGGCCGCACTCTGGATTGCAGTGAAGTGCTGCGGCGGGCGGAGCGCCTCGCCGCAGGGCTTTATCAGGCGGGTGTCGGCCCCGGGCACAAGGTCGCCTGGCAACTGCCCACCCGCATCGACACGCTGCTGCTGATCCTCGCGCTGTCCCGCCTCGGCGCGGTGCAGAATCCCATTCTTCACCTCTACCGGGAGCGGGAGCTGGGCGAACTGCTGCTCCAGAGCGAGCCTTCCCTGCTGGTGATTCCCGGTGCCGAACCCTCGTGCGACTACCCGGCGATGGCGGCCCGGGCGATGCCCGGTGTGAGGCTGCTGGAACTGGCCGGCGCGTTGCCCGATGGCGATCCGGCCACGCTGCCGCCGCCACCGGTCGATGGTGATGCGGTGCGCTGGATCTACTGCACCTCCGGCACCACATCCGGCCCCAAGGCGGCGCGCCACACCGATACCTCGGTGATGGCGGGAGGGCAAACCCTGGGGGAATCCATGGGGGTGGCTGCGGGCGATGTCGGCAGTATCGCGTTTCCCTGCGCGCATATCGGCGGCATTATGTATCTCACCATGATCATTGCGGCGGGCATGTCGGTGGTCCTGATCGAGAAGTTCAATCCGCCCGAGACGGTGGCTACCTACCGCAGCCTGGGCGTTACCCACGCCGGTGGCAGCACCGCCCACTACCAGGCGTTTCTCGCCGAGCAGCGCAAGAATCCACAGGGCAAAGTGATTCCCACCCTGAAGGTGCTGTCCGCGGGTGGCGCGGCCAAGCCACCCGAGCTGGTCTACCAGCTCCAGCAGGAGATGGACTGCAAGGTATTGCATGCCTACGGCATGACCGAAGCCCCCCTGGTGGCCCATTGCACCTGGGGGGATAGCGACGAGGAACTGGCCCACACCGACGGCCGCGCGGTGGCCAATATGGAATTGCGCATTGTCCGCAAGGACGGCAGTGACGCCGCCCCGGGAGAGAACGGCGAGGTGTGGATTCGCGGTCGCAGCCTCTGCCACGGCTACCTCGATCGGGCGCAGACCGCCGCCGCCTTCACCGCCGACGGTTTCTATCGCACCGGCGACCTCGGCACATTGCGGCCCAGCGGGCACCTGGCCATCACCGGGCGCATCAAGGACATCATCATTCGCAAGGGAGAGAACATCTCCGCCAGGGAGATCGAGGATTTGCTGTTCACCCATCCCAAGGTGGCCAATGTGGCGGTGATCGGGCTGCCGGATACCGCCAGTGGCGAGCGGGTGTGCGCGGTGATCGAGCCGCGGCCAGGTGAGCCGGCGCTGTCTTTCGAGGAGATGGCGGAGTTCCTCCGCACCCAGGGGCTGATGCGCCAGAAGATTCCCGAACAGCTCGAAGTGGTGGACGCCCTGCCGCGCAACCAGGCGCTCAACAAGGTGTTGAAGTTCAAGTTGCGAGAGATGTTTTCGCCTTGAGCTCGAGCTCTCCCGGCCGCGACTCGCGGGCTGCATGCTAAACGGCGGAGGAGAAACAGCGAGATTCAATAACCCGCCACTTTATGCTTAACTTGCCCCTTCTTCGTTACTGATCAAGGGGTAAATAATGACAACAGGGGATGCCGAAACCACCCGCGCCCGCCTGCAACAATGGCTTGCCGACACAATGTCCGCCCCGGGGCTGGCGCTGTCTCCTCTGCAGAGGCCCGGCGGTGCGGGCTTTTCCGCCGAAATGTTCTTCACTACCGCGCGCTACGATGGCGCCGGTGGTCCAGTGGAAAAGGATCTCGTGGTGCGTCGCCAGATCTTCGGCCACGACCTGCTCAAGGATGCCGATCTGCGCCACCAGTGGCGGGTGATGGATGCCTTCGCGCGGCACACCGCTATCCGCGTGCCGCCGCTGGTGGGCATGGAGGAGGATCACGCCGTGCTCGGTGCGCCGTTCCTGGTCATGGAGCGGGTGCCGGGCCGTATCATCGCCCAGAACCCCAACTACAACCGTGAAGGCTGGCTGGCGGAGCTGCCGCTGGCGGATCGCCACCGGGTGTGGAAGCGGGGCATCGAGAATATGGCGGACGTCCACACAGTGGATTGGCGCCAGGGGTTCGAGTTTCTTCACACTCCCGACAAGGGGACGCCCGGTCTTGGCCAGTATCTGGCCAGCCTCGGCGAGTGGCTGGAATGGGCGCGCGCCGGTCGTGCGTGGTCGGTACTGGAGAGCGCCTTCGCCTACCTGGACGACAACCGTCCCGCAAGCCCCGCCACCAATGTATTGTGGGGGGATCCCATCCCCGCCAACACACTGTTCGACGACCAGGGCAACGTCGCCGCCACCATCGACTGGGAAATGGCCGCCCTCGGCCCCGGTGAGATCGACCTTGCCTGGTGGCTCTTTTTCGACAACCTGTTCAGCGCCGGCTTCGGCGTCCAGCGCCTCGAGGGCCTGCCCGGCCGGGAAGAAAGTATCGCCATCTACGAGGCCCGCGTCGGCCGCAAGGTGGACGACATGCACTATTACGATGTGCTCTCCACCCTGCGCATGGCGATCGTCTCGGCCCGGCAGGTGGACCGCCAGATCGCCCAGGGCAACCTGGCGGCGGACAACAACGCCCATGTCGACAATCCAACCGCCGCTCATCTGGCGCGCTTGATCGGGGCGCCGGAGCCGCAGGTGGGAGATGATTTCCAGCAATTGATGGCCGTGATAATGGCTAACAAACACTGATATTTACGGAGGACGATTATGCGAGCAGCCATTATTCATCAACAACATGCCACGCCTGTGGTGGACGAGTTCCCGGCACCGGAGGCCCGCGCGGGCGCCCTGCTGATCGATGTCACTGCCGGTGCCATCGGCCCCACGGACCTGATGCGCGCCGCCGGATTTTTTGGCCCGGTCGATGGCCCGCTGGTGGCGGCGGGGGAGGGCACCGGCCGCCTTGCCGACGGCCGCCGGGTATACTTCGGCCATTCTGTGCACCCTTACGGCGGTTGGGGGGAGAGTACCCTGGTGCCGGAAGCAGAGGTATGGCCCATCCCCGATGCTCTGAATGACCAACAGGCCCTGTGTCTGGGACTCTCCGGCATCGGCGCCATCATTCCCCTGGAAGAGGCCCGCATCCGGCCCGGCGAACAGGTACTGATCCTCGGTGCCACCGGGCCACTCGGCCAGATTGCCCTGCAGGTGGCGAGGGTGCTCGGTGCCGGTCGGGTGGTGGCCGCGGCGCGCAATGCCGAGGCGCTGCGGCGATTGCAGGACAAGGGACTTGCCGATGCCACGGTCCAACTGGGCGCCGGCGACGACCTCGCCGCCCTCAAGGAACAGGCCGGCACGGGCTATGACGTGGTGCTCGACACCATCTACGGCCCGCCCGCCGAGGCGGCCATGCGGGCCACCGCGCCGGGCGCGCGGATGATGAGCATCGGGGTCGGCGCGGGCGCCACCGTCAGCCTCACGCTCGGCGATCTGGTGATGCGCAGCCATATCGGTGTCGGTACCGGCCAGCGCCCGGTGGCGGAGCGACGCGCGGCATTCGAGCGGGTCACCGCGATGGCCATCGAGCACGGTTTTGCCGTGGATACCGCGGTGTTCGGCCTCGACGATGCCCCGCAAGCCTGGCAGGCCCAGGCCGGCAGCCCCCACGCCAAGGTGATCGTCAAACTTTGAGCCAGCGAGCCCCCGAGCCTGCAAGTCCAGGGCCCGCAAACCCGGGAGCCGGTAAATCCGGCGGCTCGGTAACCGCGCATCCCCGGCGGGCGATACGCGACAAGAGCGGGGCTCAGCCGGCTCCGTCCCTGTCGCGAATCCTGCAGCCTTCCAGGAACATCGTCAGATCGGCATCCAGCCGCCGCTGCTCGACCTCTCTGCTGTCCAGAGCGTCGAACAGTGGACGCAGGCCGCCGCCGCTGAACAGGGCGAAGGTGATGGCCGCCTGTTGGGGATAGTCGTGTTCCATCCGCCCCAGGCTGATCAGCAGCTCGAAAAAATCCGTCAGTCGCCGGGTCAGGGTGATTAGGATCAGGCCCCTGGCCCGCCGGCACAATTCCGGCTGGCGGGGCGTCTCGGCGATGATCTGGCGCACCACATGGGTGTGTTCCGGCACCTTGTTGATACGCTGAATCCATCGTGCCGCTTCCCGCAGGCTGGCGCGCGGGCGATCGGGGTCGAGCCCGAAACCCTCCAACTCCTTCGCTATCTTCTGCGCCGAGGCGAGAATGATGGCTTCGAACAGCTCCTCCTTGGTTTTGTAGCGCCGGTAGATGGTGGCTTTGCCCACTCCCGCGCGACGGGCAATGTCGTCCATGGTGGCGGCATTGACCCCACAGCTGAAAAATGCCTCCCTGGCGGCGGCGAGCAGCTGCTCTTCGCGTTCGGGGGAGAGCTGGCGCGGCGCGTGGGGGGATAGGCGTCTGGACATCTCCGGTGTTCTCCGTGGTGAAGTGGCAGTGTCGCGGACAGGTCATATTTTGGCAATCGGGACATGCCGTCAATGATCGCTGGAGGCGCGGGAAGGTTGACCTTGACGGCGCCCCGTCGGCGGGCGACGATTGTAAACGAAACCGTATTGTTCTTTTTGAAGCAGGCACGACAACAATAAACCTCGGCACCCAGCGGTGAGTCGCAAATACCTGTAACCGGCTTGATCCGTTGTGTGTCCGTCCCAAGTAGAAGAGATAATTCCATGATTCGTCAGTTACTGTCGAAAATCCCCTCGCGTCGCAGATCACGCTGCCGAGCAGGCCGCTCCCTCCCCTGGCTGGCGGTGCTGCTGTTGTGGGGGCCGATCGCCGGGGCGGGCGAAGCTCCGGTGTTGCCGGCGGCGGACCCGGTATTCCAGGGTCGGGTCGGCCCCAGCCTGGCGGAGTCGGAGCCCCATTGGCCCGCCCTGCGCGAGGCCGCGGCGGATGCCCCCAACGTGGTGCTGATCATGACCGACGATGTCGGTTTTGGCGCCACCAGCACCTTTGGTGGGCCGGTGCCCACGCCCCATCTCGATCGCCTGGCCGCCGACGGCCTGCGCTACAACAACTTCCACACCACCGCCATGTGTTCGCCCACCCGGGCGGCGCTGCTCAGCGGCCGCAATCACCATGCGGTGGGTTTCGGCGCACTGTCCAATCTCAGCATGGGTTTCCCTGGATATTGGTCGGAACTGCCGCGCAGCGCTGCCACGGTCGCCCGCATCCTTGGAGAAAATGGCTATAACACCAGTTTTTTCGGCAAGCACCACGGTACGCCGTACTGGATGGAGGCCCCTGTCGCCGGACCGTTCGACCAGTGGCCCACCGGCCGTTGGGGATTCGAGTACTTCTACGGGTTCATTGGCGCGGACACCGATCAGTGGAACCCCAAGTTGTTCCGCAATACTTCAGCGGTGGATACCAGCGGGCGCGACCCTGAGCTGTTGCTCGACAGGGACCTGGCCGACGACGCCATCCGCTGGCTTCACGGCCAGAAGGCCAATGCCCCCGACAAGCCATTTTTTCTCTATTTCGCACCGGGCTCCGCCCATTCTCCCCACCAGGCGCCGGCGGACTGGATCGCCCGTTTCCAAGGCCGTTTCGACCACGGTTGGGATGTCGAGCGGGAGCAGACTTTCGCCCGCCAGAAGCAGCAGGGCGTCATTCCCGCCGATGCGGTATTGACGGCGAGGCCGGCGGAGATCGCCGCCTGGGAAAGTCTCAGCGCTGATCAACAGCGTGTCTACGCCCGCCATATGGAGGTCTACGCCGCCATGCTCGCCTACCAGGATGAGCAGATCGGTCGCATTCTCGCCGAGCTCGAGCGCATGGGGCTTGGCGACGATACCCTGGTGATCTTTATCCAGGGCGACAACGGCGGCAGTGGCGAGGGTGGCGCCGAGGGCACCTTCAATGAATTGCAGGCGATCACCCACCAGGGGACGGAATCACTCGAGTGGCAACTGGAAAACCTCGACAAGCTGGGTGGGCCGGAAACCTATTCGGTCTACCCGGCCGGCTGGGGCTGGGCGACCAACAGCCCGTTCCCCTACATGAAGCAGCTGGCGTCCCACCTTGGCGGGGTGCGCAATGGCCTGGTCATTTCCTGGCCGCAGCGTATCACCCGTGGTGGTGAGGTCCGCTCCCAGTTTCATCATGTGATCGATGTCATGCCCACCATTCTCGACGCCGCCGGGGTGCGGGCTCCGGTGCGGGTGGATGGTATCGAACAGCAGCCCATCGATGGCCTGAGCATGTCCTACACCTTCGCCGACGGCGCGGCTCCGGGTATCCGGGACACCCAGTATTTCGAGCTCCTGGGCAATCGTGCGATCTATCACCAGGGCTGGATGGCCAATACCACCCCGGCGCGCATGCCCTGGCAGGCGGCGTCCGACGTGCCGCCGGAATCGTTCGTCTGGGAGCTTTATGATCTGCGCAACGACTTCAGCCAGTCGCGCAATCTGGCAGCGGAGCGGCCGGACAAGCTCCGCGAACTGATCGACCTTTGGGGGCGTGAGGCCGAGCGCAATCAGGTACTGCCGCTGCGCGCCTCGCTGGGCGTGGAGTATTCCGAGAAGTTGGGCAGGCCGCAGGCGCCGCGCTCGAACTGGGTGTTGTGGGGCGCGGATATCAGCCTGCCCTGGAAACAGCAACCGGTGCTCACCGGGCGCGACTTCAGCCTGGTGGCGGATCTCGAGCTGGATGTAAACGCCAGGGGCGTGGTGGTGGCCACCGGCAGTTACCTGGGGGGGTGGGCCTTTTATCTCGACGGCGGCCGGCCGGTGGCGGAGCACGCCCGCAGCCACGAGCCCCAGGATCGCTTTCGCATCGCCGCGCGGCAGCCCCTCCCGGAGGGTGCGGTGCAGGTGCGTTTCGATTTCACCACCGCCGAACCGGTGCCCGGCGCCGGCGGCACCCTGCGGATCAGTGCCGGCGGCCGGGTCCTGGCGGAAGGCGCCATAGCGGGCACGGCACTGTTGCCCAATGGCGTCAGCGAGACCTTCGATGTCGGGTTCGATTCCGGCGGCCAGGTGTCCGACGCCTATAGCGGGGGCGGTCGCTTCAGCGGTGTCATTCGCAAGGTCGAGGTTATTGCGCCGGCGCCCGCTCGATGACGATCGATCCATCAATCACAATGGCCGCGGCTGGTCAACTGAACGGCTGACCGGCTTCGGCCTTAACAGACCTCCCCTTGATGCCGGTTTCCTTGTGAAACCGGCTTTTTTTATTTCTTTTGAACAGGCCGATGGCGTGGCTGAGGGCAACGGCGCCTCCCGAGACCGATATGGATCGGCTGCCGCCGGAACAGGAATGCAGATCGGCTGTAGACATTTTTTTTGTGCGCGAGTAATAATACAGGCGCCTGATTTGCATGGCTCACCCTGCTTGGGGGCCGTGCGACAGGCAACTCGCCGAGGGAAGGGGATCACTAACTCCGTCCGCGAGATGAGTGATGACAGGCCAGATCAATAACAACAGGGAATTATCATGAACAAGAGCGCACAGTATTTCTGTCTGTGGAGCGCGGCCGCGATGGGCGTGTTCGTCATTATCGGCTGGTGGCTGCTGGCCCATTTCGTGCCGCCGCCGTCGCCCGGCTGGACGGCGGGAGAAATCGCCGAGTTCTATGTGTCGAATCTCACCGGTATCCGCACCGGAATGATCTTCATGCTGGTCGGCGCCGGCTTCTTCATCCCTTTCATCGCCTTGATTTCCTCCCAGATGCGGCGTATGGAGCACACGCCGCCGGTGCTGGCCTACACCCAATTGCTGGGCGGCTCGATGAGCGTGATGATCATCCTCATCCCCATCATGCTGTGGACCACCGCCGCATTCCGCCCCGAGCGCAATCCGGAAATCACCCAGATGCTCAACGATGCCGCCTGGCTGATCACCGCCATGACCTTCTCGCCGGGGATCATCCAGAACCTCTCCATCGGCCTGGCGGTGCTGTGGGACAGGAGCGCGAAGCGGATATTTCCCCGCTGGGTTGCCTATGTGAATTTCTGGATGGCCCTCGGCTTTTTGCCCGCCGGGCTGATGACCTATTTCAAGACCGGCCCCTTTGCCTGGAACGGGCTGCTCGCCTTCTGGCTGCCCTTGGTGGCTTTCACCATCTGGTTCAACGTGATGTTCATCGCCTTGATGAGGGCAATCAGGGAACAGCGGGATAGCTGAGGGAAGTGATGATGTCCGGCATCGAAGTTACCGCGGATACCCGGGTGGCGCGCAGCCGCGCCGAGCGCCACCTGCCGGGGGAGGAGGGCGTGTGGGTATTCATCATGGGCGACATGGTGGTGTTTGCGCTGTTCTTCGCCGTCTTCGTCTGGTACCGGGGGCTCGACCCGGTGCTGTTCAGCGAGTCGCAGGCCACTCTCAATGCCGGTTACGGTCTCTTCAACACCTGCCTGCTGCTCACCAGTTCCTGGTTCGTGGTGCTGGCGATGAATGCCGTGCGCCGCGATCTCGACCGCCAGGCGGCGCTGCTGTTTGTGCTGGCCCTTCTCTGCGGGTTGGGCTTTTCCCTGATCAAGGTGCTTGAGTACAGTGAGAAAATCGCCGCGGACCTCACGCCGCTCAGCAACGACTTCTACATGTTTTATTACATCCTTACCGGGCTGCACTTCGTCCACGTGATCATCGGCATGGTGGTGATGCTGTTCATGGCGCTGCTGGCGCGCCGGGGCGTTTCCCGATCCGGTGGGCTGTCCTTTCTCGAAGGCGGCGCCAGTTACTGGCACATGGTCGACCTGCTGTGGATCGTGCTGTTCCCGTTGATCTACCTGATGAAGTGAATTCCATGCGCGACGTCGTCGGTCATTACACTACCTGGATCTGGCTGCTGCTGGTCGCTCTTACCACCATGTCGTGGGAAGTGGGCGACGGTGGCGCTAGCGCCGGCATCGGCACCAGCTTGGTCACACCACTCCTGCTGCTGGTGGCATTTTTCAAGGTGCGACTGGTGGGGCTGCATTTCATGGAGCTGAAAACTGCGCCGCTGCCGTTGCGAATCTTGTTCGAGTCCTGGGTGGCTGCGGTCTGTGGCCTGTTGCTGCTGATCTATTTCCAGGTTTTCCAGGTCCATTGACGTTTCGGGATGGGATCCTGGTAGACGAAAGAACATCCTCGTACCTGCGGTTCCCGCGGTGGGCTTCGTTCCTCAGCGCGCCCTATGCTCTTTCGCAGGCGGGGTCGCGCCGTGTTGTCCACAGTTTCTGTGGATAAGTCTGTGGTTGTGGTGTGGGCGAGGCGTAGAAACTCGGTGCCAGCCCCTGTCCCTGCCGGGTCTGGCGGGGGTGCGCGATAAGTGATCAACCAGGTGGCGAGGCTGTATCCGATGGCGGTAAAGCTACATCCGATGAGGGTAAAGCTACATTCGATGGGAGAAAGCTACCCCGAGTTGCGCGCGGGCCGCTGCACACCCCTTTTGGTATCAGATAAAAGGCACGAACGGCACGCAGCCCGACAGCAGCAGGGACAGGGCGGCAAGGGCTGCCCGTGTGGGGATTGTCGAGGTCATTGCCTGTGGGATGGTGCGGGGTCAGGCCGGCCCGATCAGGACGTCGATGCCTTCTTCACTGATAGTGGCGAGGGCTTCGGCCAGCGCGTCTTCCTCGCTGTCGAAGGCATCTTCCCACATCGTGGAGTTGTTATCGTCGTCGACGATCTCGAGCAGCCAGCCACCTTCGCCATCTTCATAGATCTCGATATGCACGGCCTTGCCGTCCTGCTCGAAGCGCTGGCTCAGGGGGGATAATTTTACGTCGTAATCATCTGTCATGGTGTTTGCCATCCGGATGGAGTGAGGTGGGGGCAGGGGAGGGGCGGTGCGCTCCGGGGCCGGGTCGGGGCAGTATACAGCAATAATTTATCAGCGGTGATGCCGTCGCTGTCTCGCTGCGGAGAGGCGATTTTCGCCCATCGGCGCTGGTCATGGGTACTATCCGGTGATTTGTAGGGCGGGCGCCGGTGATTTGTGGGGCGGGCACTGAATATCTTTCCGATTGTGGCCAACAGGCGCTACGATGGCCGGCAAGGCTCCGGTGTTAGCGTTTCGCGGCGCACTGGCGGAGTGGATGCGGTTGGTGATAGCGAGGTGGTTATGCGTTGGCGGGGTGGCAGGAGAAGCAGCAATATCGAGGATCGGCGCGGGATCTCGTCCGGTCCGGTGGCGGGTGGTGGCGCCCTGCTGCGGTTGCTGCCGCTGTTGATCCAGACCCGGGTGGGACGCTGGATTCTGATATCGGGCGTCGTGGTCGTTATCGGAGCGAGGATACTAGGGGTGGACCTGCTGCCCTTGCTCTCCGGCGGCCAGGTGACCCAGAGCCAGAGCCAGACCTTCTCCGCCGAGGACCAGGAACTGGCGGACTTTGTTTCCGTGGTACTGGCGGATACCGAGGATACCTGGGAAACGGTGTTCAAGTCTCTGGGGCGCAATTATGAGCATCCCCGCCTGGTCCTGTTCACCAGTCGTGTGCAGTCGGCCTGCGGTGGGGCCGATGCGGCGATGGGGCCGTTTTATTGTCCGGCCGACCACCGTGTCTATATCGACCTGTCGTTTTACCAGGATCTGAAAACCCGGCACGGGGCGCCGGGGGATTTTGCCCAGGCATATGTGATCGCCCACGAGGTCGGTCATCATGTCCAAGCCTTGCTGGGTATATCCGCCAAGGTACACCAGGCGCGGGGCAGGGTGTCGGCGGTCGAGGGCAATAAGCTGTCCGTGAGGCAGGAGCTGCAGGCCGACTGTTTTGCCGGGCTGTGGGGACATCACGCCAATACCCAGCGACAGATGCTGGAAAGCGGTGATCTCGATGAGGCCCTGGCCGCCGCCGCGGCGATCGGAGACGATCGCCTGCAGAAGCAGGCCCGGGGTACGGTAACCCCGGACAGCTTCACCCACGGCAGCTCCGCACAGCGGGTAACGTGGTTCCGGCGCGGCTTTGAATCCGGTCGGCTCGATGCCTGTGATACTTTCGCCGCGGAGGCGCTTTGACAGTGGCGTGATCGCTTGGCACTTGCCGGTCAGTTGCGGTATCGGCACGAAATGCCCGACGCAAAAAAACGGCTGCCGACGGGTTTCGCCCGGCCATTCTCCACGCAATCCCCAGGGGTTGTGTCACACGCCATCGCCCCATCCCGGCTTCAGGGCTCACTATGGCCGTTAACGGCCCGTTACCTGCCGCGTTCCCTTAGAAAATGTTCTAACGGGCCATCTTGACGGCATACTGTCTCGCCGGAGTATACTGTATATACGTACAGTTATTGCAGTCGGCGACACTATGCCCACCATTCCTCAAGCCCCAGAATCCGTATCACTGGAGCAGCTCTTGCGCCGGGGAGACCTCTGGCGTGGACACTCCTCCCACCACCTTGCCGCTCGCATAGCGGTGGACACCGGTTATGCGGCCCTCAACTCGGGTTTATTGAATGGAGGCTGGCCCCTGGGGAGTTTGATCGAAGTTTGCCAGCAGGGATTCCAGGGCGAGTGGCAACTTTTTATGCCTGCACTATTGTCAGGTGAATCAAGGGCAGGTGAATCAAGGCCAGGCAATCCGGGGCTGATCGTATTGCTGAACCCACCTGCTGAGCCCTTCAGCCAGGCGCTGATTCAGGCCGGCCTGGATCTGGACCGTTTAGTCATCGTAAAGGCGACGGAAAAAGCCCCTTTTTTGGCCTGCTTTACAGAGCTCACCCGCACAGTGGCCTGTGACGCTGTTCTAGCATGGCAACCGAGGGCTAATCTCACGTATACGGAACTTCGCAAATGCCTGCTTTCTGCATCGGAGGGAGCGGGGCTCTATATCCTGTTCCGGCCTTCCTCCGTTCAGCAGCAAAGTTCGCCGGCAAGCTTGAGATTATTCAGCCAGGTGGTTACCGGTGGGCTGGAGGTGACGGTTTTCAAGCAGAAAGGCATGCTGCAACGGCAGCAGGCACGACCTGTCGTTTTATCTCGCCCAGATGAATGGCGAGGATTGCCGCCATACCATGGCCTCGACCAAAAGCCGCACCCCGGCAAAATCGATGACAAGACGCCGCCTCTGGCAAACGTCTCGAACCTGCGAGGGAAATCGTGAGTGAGAGGCGCACTCGCTTGTGGCTGGCGCTTAGATTCAAGGACTTGCCACTCTCCGCACTGAATGCGCCGAGTTCGCCAGATAAGTCAGTTGTAGTGGTTGAAAGGCGCCGTGTGGTTTCCATGACCGCCAACGCCGCAGCGTCGGGGGTTCGCATCGGAATGGATCTCACCACGGCGCAGCTGCTGAGTGACTGCCAGGTGGTTACCCGGGATCCTGCCTGTGAGCAGGAAACACTGCACCGATTGTGCGAACAGCTTTACCAGTTCACGCCGCATATCGAACCATACCGAAGCCGGGAAACCGCGCAGTCCGGGCTGCTGCTGGAGCTCTCCAGTTGCCTGAAATTGTTTTCCGGGGTGAAGAAACTCTGTGAAGCCATTCTCGCCCTGCTCAAGACAACAGGGTATGAGGTGGCCTATGGCTTGGCGCATTCATCAACAGGCGCCTGGCTGTTGTCGTTTGACAATCATGAGATCAGGGGTGATGAAACCACGGCGCTGTTCATTATTCGTTTGAACAAACTGCCTATCCAGGTGCTTGCTGATTATCCCAATGAGGTCGATGCGCTTGGGAAGATGGGGTTCTCGACACTGGGTGATCTCGCCCGGCAGATAAGCGCAAATTCTGTCGGCAGTTTCACCAAACGGCTGGGAAAGGATTTTGCCGAAGTTATCTGTGGTATCTACGGTATCGACCAGGGCTTCACTCAGGCGTCTTTATTCGTCAAGCCTGTTGAAAGCTATGCGCCCGAAGAGTATTTTCATGAAGAGGTGCAATTCGATTATCCCATCAATATTGTCGACCAAATAAAGTCAACCATTGAAAATCTGTTGCATCGGCTCAGTGATTACCTGCGCAAGCGGCAGTTGGCATGCCAGCATATCCAATGGCGAATCTCCGATATCCATCATCGCCAGGAATATATTCAGGTTCATAGCGATACCCCCCAGAGCGACTGGCGGCTCCTGTACGACCTGACGGTGATTCAGCTGGAGAACAAAGCCATACCCTTTGATATTGACTGCCTCGAGCTGATTTGTCACAGCGCAATGCCGCTCCAGGGCAGTAGCCAAGCGCTGGATTTCAGCGGTGGCCGCAAGCGTCGGGGCTCCGCTCAGGAATTGAGCGTCACCATGGCAAAGTTGAAAGCAAGAGTGGGCGAGACTGCCGTTCATAAGGTCAGTTACCGCGACAGCCCTTTGCCTGAACTCAGCAACCTGATGATTGGCCTGGCTGAAAAAAGTTTTCAGCAGTTGCCCGCAATACACCGCAACGGGCTGCGGCCAGCATGGCTATTTGCAAATCCGCAAATCATTGAAAATCGCCAGCAGGGATTGTATTGGCACGGGTATCTAACCCTGATGGTCGGCCCCGAGCGGATGGTCGGCAATTGGTGGGACGAGAAGGTCGCCCGCGATTATTTCCTTGCGCGGCGCCGCGATAATTTAGCGGTCTGGGCGTATCTGGATTTATACAAGAGGCAATGGTACGTGCATGGGGTGTTTGCCTGATCATGCGCTACGCCCATCTTCATACCACCACCAACTTTACGTTTCTTGCCGGAGCCTCCCATCCTGGCGAGTATGTCCGGCGCGCCTGTGAGCTGGGTTATGAGGCGCTGGCGATCACCGATGAATGTTCTCTTGCCGGTGTGGTAAAGGCCTTTGTTGTGGCGGAGGAACTCCAGTTCAAACTTATCATTGGCAGTGCCTTCCGGCTATCCAACGGAATGCATCTGATCGCCATTGCGCCCTCCAGAATTGCCTACGCCGAACTATCGGGCTTTATCACCCTGGCGCGCAGGCGAGCCCCCAAGGGCGAATACGAGGCGCACCTGGAGGATTTGCGTTTTCGGCTTCGCCATTGTCTCATCATCATCGAGGCAAAAGTGGGAGAGAAGATTGCCGAAGCGGTGATTGATGAGCTTCACAAATCATTCAAGAGCCGCCTGTGGATCGGGATCAATCACCAGCTGCGCGGGGGAGAGCAGTTTGACTTTGAACGCTGGCTCGCACTGAGCGTTGAAAAAGGCATACCCCTGGTGGCTTGTGGCGAAGCTCTAATGCATGCCAAGGAAAGAAAACCGCTTCAGGATATCGTGACAGCCATTCGGCACAACCTGCCGATTCAGGAAATGGGCACGCGGATTGAAGTGAATGGTGAGGCTTATCTTAAATCCCATGGGCAGTTGACATTGCTTTACCCGCAAGCCCTGCTGGACGAGACCTGCATCATTGCCGACCGATGCCATTTCTCCATGCATGAACTGCGCTATCAGTATCCGCAGGAGCTGGTGCCGGCAACGCTGTCGCCCATTGCCCACCTTCGCAACCTGGTAGCGGCAGGCAAGCTTCTGCGCTGGCCCGGCGGCGTCCCGGCAGCGGCGGCAGAGACCCTTGAAATGGAACTGCAACTGATCGAGGAACTTGGTTATGAATACTATTTCCTGACCGTGCACGACATCGTGCGTTACGCCCGCGAGAAAAATATCCTGTGTCAGGGCCGGGGCTCGGCAGCCAATTCGGTGGTCTGTTACTGCCTGTTCGTGACGGAAATCGCCCCGGATCAGATCAGCGTTTTGTTCGAGCGTTTTATTTCCAGAGAGCGGGACGAACCACCTGATATCGATGTGGATTTCGAGCACCAGCGGCGCGAGGAAGTCATCCAGTACATCTATGAGAAATACGGCCGCGAGCGTGCGGCCATTGCCGCAACGGTCATTACTTACAGACGGCGCAGCGCCGTAAGGGATGTGGGCAAGGCACTGGGGCTCGAGCCGTCACTGCTCGATCATCTGGCCAAGACCATAGCCTGGTGGGACCAGCCATCGGAGCTTGAAAACACCGTGGCGGCGATCGGCCTGCAGGTCCAGCAGGTACTGCTGCAACACTTCCTTAAACTATGCAATGAAATCCTGGGCTTTCCTCGTCATCTCTCCCAGCACACTGGGGGCTTTGTGATCTCCCAGGATCGCATCAGCGATCTGGTGCCGCTGGAAAACGCCAGTATGCCTGACCGCACGATCATTCAATGGGACAAGGAGGATCTCGAAGCGATGCGCCTGTTGAAGGTGGATGTGCTGGCCCTGGGAATGCTGAGCGCACTACGCCGGGCGCTGGAGATGATTCAGAGATACGAACCCGCTATCAAGTCGCTCGCCGATATTCCCCGCGAAGATCCGGCTACCTACGAGATGCTGTGCCAGGCCGACAGTGTCGGCGTGTTCCAAGTGGAATCCAGGGCGCAGATGGCTATGCTGCCGCGTCTGCAACCCCGCTGTTTCTATGATCTTGTGGTGCAGATTGCCATTGTCCGCCCCGGGCCGATTCTGGGGGATATGGTGCATCCCTATTTGCGCCGCCGCGCCGGGCTGGAAGAGATCACCTATCCCACTGACGAGGTCGAAGCGGTACTGAAACTCACTTTCGGGGTGCCCATCTTCCAGGAGCAGGTGATGCGCATGTCGATGGTCGCGGCGGGATTCAGTGGCGGTGAGGCCGACGAATTGCGCCGGGCCATCAGCAACTGGGGGAAAAACTCAAAGCTGCTGATGTTCAGGGACAAGTTCATCAACGGCCTGCTGGCTAACGGTTACGAGCAGGAATTTGCCGAGCGCACCTTCGAGCAGGTGAAGGGCTTTGGCGGTTATGGCTTCCCGGAAAGCCATTCGGCGAGTTTCGCGCTGTTGTGTTATGCCTCTTCCTGGATAAAGCGCCACCATCCCGCTGCTTTCTATTGTGCGCTGCTCAACAGCCAGCCCATGGGATTTTATAGTCCCTCGCAGCTGGTGCAGGATGCGCGCCAACACAATATCAAGATCCTGCCTGTGGATATTAACCGCAGCTGTTACGATAACAGCCTGGAAACGGTCATCGACAAGAAAGGGCGAGATCTGCTGGCAGTCCGCCTGGGCTTTTGCCAGGTTGCGGCTCTCAATGCGGATAAAGGCCGGATGATCGAGACCCGGCGCGGAGCGAAACCATACCTTTCCATAGAGGATTTATCCCGGCGTACAGGATTGCTCGCCAACAATCTGCAGATACTGGCTTCCGCTGACGTGTTGCGCTCGCTGGGCGGCAACCGCCACCAGGCACGCTGGCGTGCCGCCGCCATTCAGCCTCACTCGGCGCTATTGGAAAATACGGAAGACTGCCATCAGGATGAACTGTTGATGGCAGCTCCCACGACTGAACAGGAGGTGTTGAGCGACTACCAGGCCCTAGGCCTCAGCCTGCGCCGCCATCCAATGGCGTTGTTGCGCAACGAACATCCCTTCATCCGCTGTACTCGCCAAAGTGAGCTGCTTACGAAGCGACATCAGGGGTTTATTCAGGTGGCAGGCATTGTTGTCTCTCGCCAGAGGCCGGGGACTGCTCACGGCACACTTTTTGTGACAATTGAAGATGAAACAGGGAGCATCAATGTCATCATCTGGAGCAGGACGCAAGAACATTTCAAAAACGTCATACTCACGGCCAAGCTGATTTTGGTTACAGGTACAGTAGAGATCCTGACCGAAAATGTCGTACAGCCGGTCATTCATGTCATTGCCGGCAGGATCGAGGATTATTCATACCGACTTGCTGAACTTGCTGCCAAGGCGAGGAATTTCAGGTAGTTGTTCCCGCTCGCCCCGCTACGCCGCCGGCAAGGCGCATTAAGTTACTTGGATCACTCGACAGCGAATGCATCAACGCTATAAGTCGGTTTTATCGTCACGGATACGGCCCGGGATGACTCTGACGTATTCCAGGCAGGGAGAGAATCTTAAAGCGTGACGACTGATTCCACCATCCTGCGCCATACACCCTCGCCTTGGCGGAGGGCGGTTCAGGTTGTGAGTTGACGAACTGGATGAGTGATCGGCTCCGGGACGGTTGTCCTGGCTGGAAACTCACTGCGCGGCAAAAAAGTCATGACTATTGACTGAAGGGCGTCAAATACTTATTAATGAACCAAGGATTCCAGGCTAATGATAAATAGTATTAACTAGAATTATATAATCAGAGTAGGTTGACTGGCAATGCTAAAGACCATAGACAGTGAGGCGGAGGGATCGCAGGCTCTTGATGGAATATCACAGATCGAATGTAGACGAATCAGCGAGTTACTGATCTCGGGCGAGTTGGGCAAGCAACACCGGCAACCGGATAACCGCCTGTACTTCCTGATTGAAGAGGGGGGAGGTTGCGCTCTCCTTGACAATGAAGAATTCAGACTTTATCCCGGTACATTTGTGGTGATTCCGGCTAATTGTCTCTATGAGCTCAGGTTGAAACCCGATACCGACGGCTACTGCTTCAGTGGCACCGAATTGTTTCTGAGAACGAGGGTCGCGCAGGCGCTATTCACCACTCCGGCTTCATTCTGGGAGTCCTATTACAAGCCCTCCACCTACAACGATCTGGAGGGAGCGCACCAAGCCAGGCGAATACAGGTTTTTTCCGAAATATCCGCAGCGATAAGACGCTTTGGGTTGGGTTGCGATGCGGCGGTCATGGGATATATTTTCGTGCTGCTGACGGAGAATACCATTCCAAACCTCATATCGGGTGTGGAGCCCTCTCAAAAACCGGAATCTCCCGATATGAACCTGATGTATCAATATCAAGTACTGGTAGAAAAACATTTTTCCGACCATTTTTCTATTGAGGACTACTGTCGATTACTGGGAATCACGCGGGTCGCGCTGATAGAGAGCTGCAAGCAGGCATCGGGTCTTACACCGCTGGAACTGGTGCATAAGCGCTTGATACTGGAAGCAAAACGGGAGTTGCTTAACTCCACGAAGACAATCAACGAAATTACCTTTGACCTTGGTTTTGCCGATTCTGCCTATTTCAGTCGGTTCTTCAAAAAGCAGACAGGCTTGTCACCGTCACAATTCAGGGGGGCGGGTAATAAAGGCCTTCCCGATAAATAATCCTCGAACTCTGGCTCGAAACCTCGGGGACGATGCATCCCACTGCTGCTTTTCGGGTCAGCCCTCCGCAACAACACTGCGTGCGCAAGCGGGTCTGGCCCATCGTCAACTACCGTATACCCGGCGGCAATACCAACTGACGTCCTTCGATTATAAAAAAGTACAGACGATCCTGAAAATTGTCCATAGTCATATCCAGTGGATATCGATTTAATGAAGACATTCAAGCGTACCAGAATGCGAGAGGGTACCTGTACCATAGGGGATAACGCCTGGCTTTCAACCGGCTCGATTGACGCGTGGGCATCGTCTTTGTTGTCCAGTCGTTAATGCCGCCTGGTCGAATAACAATAAACTGATGGGATGCAATATCCGGAATCAGGCACAGTGTAAGGATTGATCGCATGAATACCTGCCCAAGAGTTTTCAGGAAAGGGCCCCCCGTGCTGGTGCTGTTGGCCGCCCAATCACTGTCATTCGGCGCTTGGGCTGACATTGCAGAGCCGGTAGAGGGGCGTATTGGCCTTGTGCTCGGCTATCTCAACCATGCCATCTACCAGACTGAAGATGGTAAGGAGGAGTGCCCGGACGGGTTCCATTTCACCCAGAATGACAACTTCGAAGCCCAGTTTCCCACCGAGGCAGAACGGGAGTCGGTACTGAGGAAGTACGTCTATTACACCAACCGCGGACCGAACGGAGAAAATGTATTTTTTCATCCTACTGTAATCGAGGATCCCCTACCTCTCAGGGATGTGAAGGGAGCGATTGGCCTGGGGATCAACCTCGATGGGCGCGTCGACGACAACGATTTCTCCAGCCCGGATGGCGAGAACGGGATTGATAACGAGCTGTACCGGGTCATTGGGTGTATCCCCGGCTGGCGTAACGGTGGCACCATCGACGGAAGCTTCAGGACTGAGGTCAGGGCTTCCCACAAAATGCGCATGTTGATTGAAATCTCCGATGTGGATGATGTTCACAATGACCTGGATGTCACGGTGATGATGTACCGCGCCCTCGACGGAATAGAAGTGGGACCTGATAACAACCTGATCCCTTTCAGAAGCCAGCGTATCGATTACCGTGAAGGACAGCGCTACATACACAAAATGCGGGGCAAGCTGGTGGATGGCACCTTGTACACGGAACCGGTGGACATCACGGTTCCCGTCTATGGGCCCTTCAATATTCTGCAGGATTTCAGCATGAGAGATGCGCGCTTCCAGCTAAAACTGACTGGCGATGGTGCCGAGGGCTATCTCGGCGGATATTACGACGTGGAGCGATGGTGGTTGAATTTCACCAAGATCTGGGGTGCGCATTTCAATGCGGATGTCACCGGCTGGAGTGGTCCCGCAACCTATTCGGGTCTGAAGCGATTCGCCGATGAATACCCCGATGAAAACGGCGTTAATACCGCGATTTCCGGCGCCTACAGACTGGAGTTTGTCCGCAGTTTTGTGGTTCACAGCGAAGATGAAAGTGATCGCACAAAACCTGCACTAATGACAGATCGGGGAGCAAGAAATGCCAAGCAGTAAAGGCAAATCCGGCATTTCCGGAAAGCTGACCGCTATTGCTGTTGTCGTCGCGGCTGTCGTAGCAGGCGCTGTGTCCCTGTTCTACCTCGACAGGGAAGCTCCGGTGCATGCTGGTCCTCCCACTGTGAAGCTGATCAGTCAGCCGCAGTATGCCAACACCATTGTTGCTTTGTTCGGCGAAGATATTGAAGTACCGCGGCAGTTCCCGCCGATTAATCGTACGGAGGGCCTGCTTTCCCTGGGCAATGCCAATACCGCCATTACACCGGTACTGGTAGAACGTTTCTATCGTTACGGGCAATCAGTCGCCAACCAGGTATTGGCCCCGGCCCGTCGCGATTATTTTATGCCCTGTGTCCCGGCGGACGGAGTGGTGGTGGATGCGGTCTGTGCCAAAGCCTTTATCAGTTCCATAGGGCGGCATCTTTATCGCCGGCCTCTTACCGAAGCTGAGGTCACTGCGTACGTAGCGGCGGCAGACCAGGCTGCCAAAAATCTCGAGAATTTTTACGAAGGACTATCTTATGTATTGGCGGCAATGTTAGCTGCTCCTGAATTTGTTTTTATCTGGGACAGCGTCGAAGCGGATCCGGAGAAACCCGGTGAATACCGTCTCGATGCCTACTCGAAAGCCAGTCGTCTGAGCTTCTTTCTGTGGAACAGCCCTCCCGATGAACTTCTGCTCCAGGCTGCGGAGCGCGGTGATCTTCATACCAGTGAAGGCCTGAATGAATCGGTGGAAAGAATGCTGGGGTCCCCGAAGATAGATCTATCTATCAGAGGGTTCTTTGCCGATATGCTCCATTTTGATGAATTCGAGAATCTGGCCAAGGATATGGTTATCTACCCCTCTTACGGTCCGGGAGTGTCCCGGGACGCCGCCGAGCAAATGCTACAGATGATCACGTCTCACCTGGTAGACAGAAGGGCCGATTATCGGGAGCTGTTTACCACCCGGATGACCTACATGAGCAATGCTTTGGCAGCCATCTACAGGATTCCGATAAATCCTTCTCGGGAATTCGTCCCCTATGAATTTGCCGAGGACAGCGGTCGCACCGGGCTACTGACACAGGTCGGGTTCCTGTCGATGCATTCCCACCCCGGGAGGAGTTCACCGACCATCAGGGGGGAGGGCGTACGCGAGACACTGTTGTGTCAACCCGTTCCCCTGCCTCCCCCTAATGTGGACTTTTCCAATTTCGAAGATCCCGCCGGAGACTTTAAAACGGCACGCCAGCGACTGGTGCGGCACAGCAGTGATCCCGCCTGTGCAAACTGCCACATGATTACAGATCCCATTGGTCTGGGCCTTGAAAATTTCGATGGAGCAGGTCAGTTCCGCCTTACCGAAAATGGCGCAGTGATCGATGCCAGTGGTGAGCTGGATGGCATTGCCTTCAGTGATCCTGCCAGCCTGGGGGAAGCGATGAGGGATAACCCGGCCACAACCGCCTGCCTGGTGGAAAGGCTGTTTGCTTACGGAATCAACCGGCCAACGGAAATAGAAGATACGGTGGTGATTGAACGACTGGAAAAACAATTTTCATACGCTGGCTACCGTGTCCCGGATTTGATGAAAACGATCGTTCTTGATAAAGCATTTTTCGCGGTGTCACTTGAAGCGGAAACCGCGCCGGATGAGGTTGCATCCGTTCACTGAAATCATCTTGAATCAGTCAGCATCGGGGGTTTGACATGTCCAGAAAAGATATTTCGCGAAGAAGATTTCTTAGAGGAATGATGGCTGGCTCGGCTGTCACTGTCGGTCTCCCGTTTCTGGAAATCTTTCTCAACAGCAATGGCACAGCACAGGCTTCAGGCTTGCCATTACCACGTCGGTTTGGGACCTGGTTCTGGGGCCTCGGCATGAATAAACATGTTTTTGTACCGACGAAGGTGGGCGCTGATTATGACCTCCCCATCGAAATCGAAGCGCTGAAGTCTGTTCGCCAGCATATCAATATTTTTACCAACTTCAATACCACCACCGATGGCCGTCCCAATCTGTGCCACTACACAGGGTGGGTGGTGCTGCGTAACGGCACAGCCCCCAGCGATCGGCAGGATCTTGTGGGCCCCAGCGTGGATGTATTGATGGCCGATGCCATTGGCCGAGCAACGCCCTATCGTCAGATTGATGTCAATGCCACAGGTGACGGGCGCGACACCCACAGCTTTCGGGGAAGAAACGCCTTTAACGTGCCTGAAACATCACCAGCAGACTTTTACCGGCGGATTTTCGGTCCACAGTTTCAAGACCCCAATTCCCCTACCTTTACCCCCAATCCGAAATTGATGGCGGAAAAAAGCGTGCTGTCCAGTGTGATGGAGCAAAGCGCCGGATTGAAGCGGGTGCTGGGTAACGACGACAGGATCAGGCTCGACCAGTACTTTTCCGGACTGCGTGAGATGGAAAACCAACTGGCCTACTTTCTTGAAAAACCGGACCCCCGGCCTGCCTGCCAGGCTCCAGGGGCAATCACTGATGAATTTCCTCTGGGCCTGGATGCGGATTTGGTGGCGGATCGCCACAAGCTGATGACGCAGATCCTGCTGATGGCCATCGCCTGTGACCAGACCCGGGTATTTAACATGACCTATTCCAATTCATTTGCAGCGACAGTCAAGCAGGGCCATGAAAAATCCCACCATACCGAAACCCATGAAGAATTACTTGACCCTAAACTCGGTTATCAGCCCCTCGTTCATTGGTACACCCGGAAATCGATGGAAGCCTGGGCCTATTTTGTGGAACAGCTGGCAAGCTTCCCCGAGGGAGACGGTACTCTGCTGGACAATTCCGTAGTGTACGCGCACTCAGACCAAAGCTTCGCCAAAGTGCATTCCCTGGAGGGAATTCCGATGTTTACCGCTGGCTCCGCCGGCGGGAAACTCAAAACAGGTATCCACGTGGATGGCAAGCTGTCTCCTGGCACAAGGTTGCCGTTTACCCTGCAGCGAATCATGGATATCGAGATCGACGCTTGGGGTAGCGGCGCCAACCGCGCCACGACCGATATCTCAGAAATCATTGCGTGAGGTGAACAGTGATAGCGTCGCGCTCCAGTTTAACGGTCGGTATTCCTTATAGATGGTTTCTTTCGGAAGCTATTGTAATGGGTAAGCTTGTCGCCGGCCTGAGTTTACTATTGGCATGGTGCTCGATTTCATTGGCCCATGCGGGGGGGGAACCGCGGCCATCAAACGTCGGTATTGCCATGACTGATGAAATGGGCCCGCTTTTCGTCAACGAGGCGGGATTTACCCTCTATACCTCCCGCTACGATGACAGGGCTAACATATCGAAATGCAATGCCGATCGCTACGAAAGGGTACTGGGGCGGGGCCAAGCGGTGAATATACTACCAGACCCGGAAACGCGGCCGACATGCGAACAAGCGTGGCCGCCTTTCAGGCCGGCGTCGGAGGATGTCACTGAGAGTGTCGGGCACTGGCGGGTGATAACGCGCCATGACGGCTCGGTCCAATGGGCCTACAAAGGCCAGCCTGTTTATCTATCTTCCTATGACCAGATACCTGCACAGCTTACCGAGCGCGGCACATTTCTCGGCCGCACGCCTTTATTTGTGCCACGAGGCTTGCCGGTGGGCATGGATGGTCGCCTTACCAGTGCCGGGTTTACGCTGACCAACACCGGTGGTTATACCTTGTACAGCACCGACGAGCAGTGCGATCGCGAGTGCGAAAAAGTCTGGCGGCCCTTTAATGTGCCGGTGGCTGTGGTACTGGACAAAGAAGACAAGCGGCTTTCGTTCGCGATGCGCAGCGATGGCAGCCGGCAGTGGGCTCACGAGGGGAACCGCCTCTACACCTACGCCGGGGATCTGGCGCCGGGGGAGGTGAACGGACAGGATGAGGAGGGCTGGGATCCCGTGATCCTATATCCACGACAGGAGCCACCGGAGGATATCACCGTGCAGATGTCCGGTGATGGTGAAGCTTTTGCCGACCGCAACGGTATGACTGTTTACGCCTTCTACTGCTCTGACGAAGCGCCGGATCATTTGCCTTGCGACAGGCCGGGGGCTCCCGAAGCTTATCGGCTTAGTATCTGTGGCAGCCCTGACGTCTGCATGGCCACCTGGAGACCGGTAGTGGCCTCGAGCGGCGCCAAGCAAGTGGGTAATGTATGGACTATTGTCCCGGTCGACCCGACCGGCGAACGGCTTTTTGCCCGGGAGGATGGCGACATCGAACCTCTTATGGTATGGGCTTACCACGGGAGGCCGGTATTTACCTACGCTCACGACAAGGTTCCGGGTGATATTGTCGGCGACAAAGTCAGTCATCTGGTGGATTGGGGATTCTGGATGCTGAAAAGATAGCTCGGCGAGCCAGTTCATGGCTCGCGGGATGGGCGTCGGCCAGGGGGTGAAACGGATTTCGGCGCGGGGATCTCATTATAGGCGGCACGCCCTATCGCAAAATAATAATTCTTCAGGAGAGCTCAATGAAAACGATAAATAGAGATAAGAACTGTCACGCATATTCATACAACAGAAAACTGGCCGTGGCCATTTCCATCGCCATCATGTGCATACCGGCGGGCAACGCTTTCGCACAGGCGAGTGCATCCCGGTCACTTGAAGAAATTACAGTAGTGGCCCGCCGCACGGAAGAGCGGGCCATGGATGTACCCATCACGGTTACCGTTATCACCGCCGACCATCTCCAGGCGGCCCAGATAAGCTCCGGCGAGGACCTGATCCGGGTTGTGCCCTCTCTGCACACCGGACAGGGAACCACAGACCCTGGCACCACCAACTACTCTCTGCGCGGAATCAGCGCCGGAGTGGTTTCCTATTTTAGCGATATCCCGTCCTCAGGCATCACGACGGACGACCAGCTGTGGGATATGTCATCGATTCAGGCCCTTTCAGGACCCCAGGGCACTCTGTTTGGGCGCAACAGCACCGGCGGAGCCATCCTGTTTGTTCCCCAGAGACCTAGGGATGAACTGGAGGGCTTTGTGGATCTGGCCGTGGGTAATTACGACGAACAACGAATCACCGCTGTGGCCAATTTGCCGGCCACGGAAAGCCTGAAATTCAGGGTAGGAGCAAAATCCCTCAGGCGTGATGGGGTGATTGAAAATCTGCTGGGACCCGATATGCAATCCCAGGATCGCCATTCATTTCGACTTTCCAGTCTGTACGAGCCAAGCGAAAAAATATCCAACTACACTCTCATTGACTATTCCGAGCGGGATGAACAGGGGCCCTTGTTGATTACAGAAGACGTGCAGGACGGCCTTGGCTGCTTCGATGGCTTGGGGTGTTTTTATGACAATGCAAGGCAGGTCATTCCGCTGGGACAACTTCAGGAGCGGCTCGGTATTCGCAAAATAGCCAACAGCTACCCTCGCGGAGCCTTTGACAAGAGCAAGGCCTGGGGCTTGACTAATATTTTCAGCTACAACTTCACCACCAACCTGGCGATCCGCTATCTGTTCGGCTACCGATACTTTGAGTCAGACTATTTCAGGAGTCAGACATCGCTCGATCTTCCAATCCAGGTGGCCCGGCAGGGGACACCCGAGAGCGACACCTACACCCACGAATTTCAATTGAAGGGGGTGGGGTTTGGTGATCGTCTGGACTGGACGATGGGGATTTTCTACTCAGATGCCGAGAGTGAGGCATTCCGTTCCTATGCACTCTTCAATCAGGTAGACCAGCCCTTTTCATTTGATAACAACCCAACGGCAACGGACCTGAGCGATCGGATATCAAAAGCGGTCTATGCACAGGCAACCCATTCCTTTACGGAAAAACTGGCAGTGACACTGGGTGCGCGTTATACCGAGGAAGAGGCAGATCTGGCAACAACCTCTATCGGCCCTCAGTTCACCTTTTTTGGCCCTACCACCTGCCTGCTTGTGGCTTCACCCGATGTGGACCGAGATAACTGTGTCCGCAAACTGAGCGATTCCTATGACGCGGTGACTTACAACGTGGCGGTAGACTATAAGTTGTCGGAGGATCTGCTTGTCTATATAACAGCGAGGAAAGGTTTCAATGCGGGGGGCTTCAATCCCGGGGTGCGGGATGATAATGCTCCAGGATCCCCCCAGCCGGCCTACGCTCCGGAAGAACTCAAGGATGTCGAAATTGGCTTTAAGGGACAGTGGAGTTGGGGAAACATGCCCATTCGCGCCAATATTGCCGTCTATCAATCAAAGTACAGCGATATGCACCGTAGTGCTCGTGGTATCAATGCCGACGGGGTACCTTTTATCGGAACGACGAACGCCGCCGAGGCGACCATTGAGGGCCTGCAGGTGGAGACCGCCTTCATGCCGATCGACAGGTTGCAGATCAACTTCAACTATGGCTACCTGGATCCCCGCTACGACAAAGGGACCGAAGTTTTCAGCAAGAAAAACAAATTCGCCCGCGCACCCGAACATACAGTGAATGCGTCAGTCAATTACAGTTGGCCTGTGAATCCCGGTGGCGAAATATTCATTTTTGCCGGTTACACGTACCAAAGCGAAATTACCTTTACCGATAGTAATCTGGGGGCACCGGATGATATATACCAGAAAGGCTACGCGCTTGTGGATGCCAAGATCGGCTGGAACCAGGTTGGTGGCGGTCCCTTTGATATAGGATTCTACGGCAAGAATATTGCGGACGAAGAATATGCTCTGGACAGGCAGGATAATCGCGACTTCCTGGGATTTCTGGGCACCCATTACAACGTGCCTAGAACCTACGGTATCGAGGTTAGATACAGTTTCGGGCGATGACAAATTTCCCCTGTGGACAGGCCCAATGGCCGACGGAGTGGCCGCAGGGCAGCGCTGATTACCATCTATCTAGCTGGTAGATGGTAATCAGCCAGAATATCCGCTTTGACAACCGTTCAAACAACCAAGAGATAGAAGTTATGAGTTCATATGATTGCAGCAGGCGTCGGTTTCTTCGCAGTGTGAGAAACGTTTCCCTACTTGTGGCCGCTGGCCCACTTGTGGCCAGCTGCGGAGGAAAGTCTTCCGTCCTTGCCTGTGACAAGGATCTGCGTCGTGGTGAAACTGCCCTGCGAAAGTCTTTGAACTATGTTGAAGTATCGCCTCATGGGAACATGCATTGTAGCAACTGTGCGTTTTATTCGCAGGGCGGAAACAACGGTTGTGGGCAGTGTCAGATATTCTCCGGCCCCGCGAATCCAGGCGGTCATTGTGATTCATGGAGCGAAGTGAGCTGACTCGAGCATGTCAGTAAGATAGCCGGTGAGCCTATATGGTTCCTGGATTAAGCTGTTCTGGCCAGCACTGTATACGCAGCCAATAGCAGAAAAAATAATACAGGACAATCATTAGAAAATCCATGGACAGGGAGCCATCCTCTAACCACAATATCTTGCAGGTATTTGCCGTTTAGCAACCCCGCGACGACCATGTCGGGGGCAAGTTTGGCGGCTGTGCCCGAGGTGCCGCGGGCGGAGGATAGGGCTGCGGTTTCTATATGGTTAAGGAGTATCGCATGGTAATGAAATCTGTTTCAGCAGCTGTTTTTGCTTTTCTATTGGCGTCATTGGTGTCTTTCCAGGTCAGTGCCGATTCATCTGGCTCTGTTCCCGCTGGCGAGCCCATTGTGACGATTTATCATATTGAAGGAAGACGGTCCGAGCGGATCGTCTGGTATTGCGAAGAGGCGGGAATTCCCTACGACCTCAAGTTCAAATCTGGTGATCTGAGGGCCAGTATGCAGATGGCTAAGGAGGTCAATCCTTTGATGCCAATATTCCCGACGGTGGTATACGGCGACGAAGTGCTGGTCGAATCCGCGGCCATACTACAGCTTCTTGATGAGCGCCATGGCAGTGGGAAGCTGACGCCTGCGCATGATTCTGGAGATTATCCGAAGTACCTTCAGTGGCTGCATTTTGCCGAGGGTTCTGCCGCACCGCGTTTTATCACTGAATTCCTTTTGCAAAGGGCAATCACCGGAGAAACCCCGCCGGTGGTCCAAAGCCAATTGGGAAAATCTGACCAGGTCCTTGTCTATCTGGAGGATCATCTGTCAAGGTTTCCCTACTTCGGCGGCGCTGAATTTTCTATTGCAGATATCATGATGCATTTCAATATCAATTTTGTTTCGATGGTGGCCAAGCATGATATGACCCCCTATCCCAAAGTGATGGACTGGATGAAAAGGGTGGAAGGAAGGCCTGCATTCCTGAAAATGCGTGAAGTGTCTCTGCCAAATGGCTTTATCGGGGTGCCGGGATGATCTTTAAAGAAAGTGTCGTCAGTCTTCAGCAGTGATTGCAGAGCTGGAATATCGTACACCGAATCGAACATCAAGCAGGAAGGAATCAGTTATGAGCAGAATCTGTATTATTTCAGGCGATGGGCATGCCGGTACCAGGGTTGCGGATTATAAAGAGTACATGCCAGCCAAATACTGGGATGCACTAAAGCAGGCAGAACAGGAAGAGCGAGAGTTTTTGCTGGTTACCGAGGGTCAAAGCCGTTTTCCTGAAGAAGCACTTGATATCATTGACGACCGCAATGCTATCCGTTCCGGCGGACAGCATGGAGGATGGGACCCCCAGCGCCGTCTAAAGGAAATGGACTCGGAAGGTGTTGTCGCAGAGATTATCCACCAAGGTCACCAGCATGCGACCATGCCATTCTTCTCGATCATCAACAGGCCCAGCACTCCTGAGTTGAGACAGGTGGGCGCGCAGGCCTATCATCGCTGGCTGGCCGACCATATGGCCGCTACAGAAGGGAGAACGTTTGGAGTTGCCGACCCGGGTCCATGCCGGGATATGGCGGCTACCATCCGTGAATTGCGCTGGGTGGCGAGTAATGGATTTGTCTCGGTGGGCGTGCCTGGAATTGTGGCAGATGAATTTCTGCCACCTCTCTACGACAAGTATTACGAGCCTTTCTGGGCCGCCTGCGAGGAACTGGGGCTGGTGCTTTCCATCCATGCTGGATGGGGACTCAATCAGGGCCTGTTCTTTAAATTTGCCGAAATGATGACCGGCGGACAACCTATCGAGGAGGCGGCAAGGGAGGGAAGGTTCATATCGATGGCTGAGGACCTCAAAAAGAGCCGCCGATCGCCCAATGCCCTTGGCATGGAGCCGCGCAGGGCCATGTGGCAACTGATGCTGGGCGGTGTCTTCGATCGCTATCCCCGGCTCAAGTTGGCCATGACTGAAATCCGTGCCGAATGGATACCCGCAACCATCAATTTTCTGGATCAGAAGCTGGCGGCATCAGGCGTGAAGCTGGCAAAGAGGCCCAGCGAATATTTCCGTCACAACTGTTACGTGACACCCTCGTCACCCAAGATCGAGGAAATCCAGATGCGTCATGAGATAGGTGTCGATCGGTTTATCTTCGGTACCGATTATCCTCATCCTGAAGGCACCTGGCCCAATACCCGCGATTGGATGCGGGCAGTGTTTGCGGGCGTTCCCGAGAATCAGTTGCGAATGATGCTGGGCGAAAATGCCATGGATTGCTATAACCTAGATCGCAGTAAATTGCGGGACTTGGCTGAACGTATCGGACCACAGGAGAAGGATATTCTTGGTCACAGCGGTTCGCTCAGTGAAAAAATCATCGATGACTTTGATCGCCGTGCGAATTTCAAAGTGCCTCCGGAAGTCGTCGATACTGGTGTTCTTGCCGAACTTGTCAGTGAGGACTTACAGGCCTGTAACGCATAACAATAAAACCTGCGGCACCCGATGCCCGGCATCTTTCCGAGGCAGGGTTGCCGCATGTCTGTTTTACAGAATCTTTCATCGATATATTCAATAGGCTGCTGTAACGGAAGCTCGGGGAAGCTGATGAGTGTGTCAGATTAAGATGCTGTCATGAATATTCTCGGCTATAGGTGACAAGTCATGAGCGGCATTCCTCGCCAATAAAATAAAAGTACAGAACAAGGCAACAATTTTGCATGGCTATTTATGGTGTAACAAGTAGCATAGAAATAGAAATAAGGGAGTTCATATATCCATGGCTCTCGGGTCATGGGCAGATGAATATTCTCCGGCAAGATCAGGGGTTCAGGGTGGTTGGAATAGTATGTCAATAACAAGTTTTGGTGACCGCGGTGATGGTTGCACTGCAGCAATTGCTTCGGCTTTCTGGCTTGGCGCCAAGTCGTTGGTGTTGACCTGTATGTTGTTCGGTCCCCAGTCACAGGCAGAAGTATCTGGGCCGGCATTGCCTACCGATGATAGCCGTATAGGGCTGGTACTGGGCTATTGGAATATAGCGCTGTACCAAACCGTCGATGGTAAAGAGGAGTGTCCGGAGGGATTCCACCATACCCAGGGGGACAATTTCAGGGCACAGTTCCCGACGCAGGAAGCGCGGGATGAGATGCTGAAGAAGTATGCTTACTACACCCACCGCGGTCCGCAAGGTGAAAATGTATTTTATCATCCTACTGTGATCAAAGATCCGTTGCCGCTGAGAGAGATACAGGGGAAGACGGCTCTTGGGCTCAACTTGGATGGCAAGGTGGGCGAAAGCAGTTTTACCAGTCCCGATGGCGAAGAGGGCATCGATAACCAACTATACAGGGTTGTCGGTTGTATTCCTGGCTGGCGTGAAGGGGGAATGGCCGTAGGTGTTCTCAATCGCGAGGTGAGGGCGTCGCACAAGCCGCGCGTATTGATTGAAATCACTGGAGTCGATGACGAAAAAAATGACGATAACGTTACTGTAATGCTGTACCGGGGACTGGATCCTGTCGAAGGTGGGCCCGATGGCAAGCTGATACCTTTCAGAAGCCAGAGGGTCGACACAGTGGAGGGCAAGCGTTTCATCCATCAGTTACAAGGACGCATCGTTGACGGTGTGTTACATACCGAACCTGAAGATATTCGCCTGCCCGACTACGAACAGGTGGGTATGCCAGGCGAGACGCTGATCAGAGATGCGCGGTTCCGGTTGGCGCTCTCGCCCACAGGAGCAGAGGGCTTGCTGGGAGGGTACACGGATGTTGAACGCTGGTATCTGATGTTCGCCAAAACCTGGGGTGCGCATTTTATCGCCGATGTAATTGGTTGGAGCGGCCCGGCCACCTATGAAGGGCTGAAAAGGCTCGCGGATGGCCATCCGGACGACAGTGGTCGATTTACCACTATATCCAGTGCTTACAAAGTGGGATTTGCCCGCACGTTTATCATCCATTCGCAGGAACAGCAAGGTATCGGGAAGGAACCCCAGATGGCTGATGGCAGCTCGGAGTAGTCATGAAAAACAGAAACTCATTCAAGAAAAGATCGGCAAGAATCGCGGTTTTACTTTTCGGATTGGTTGCCCTGCTGGGAGGAGGGTATCTGGTGCTGGGGTTGCTGGAAGGAGAGCCGGTCCACGCCGGACCTCCCACCGTGAAGCTGATAAATCAATCACAATATGCCAATACCATTGCCTATGTCTTTGGAGAAGACATTAGTGTTCCGCCCCAATTTCCGCCGGTCAACCGGATCGATGGACTGCTGGCCCTGGGCTCCGCAAACACAGCCATCACTCCCGGTGTTGTGGAGCGTTTCTACCGCTATGGCAATCAGATTGCAAGACAAGTTATGGAGCCTGGACGAAGGGAATACCTGGTTCCATGCAACCCCGCTAATGCAGAGGGTGCAGATGCGCAATGTGCAACACTCTTTATCGAGCAAGTCGGCCGCCTGCTGTATCGGCGCGCGCTGCAAGAGGAGGAGGTGTCTGGTTATGTGACAATGGCCGGAAGCGCAGCGGATACCGTGAATGATTTCTACCTGGGCTTGACTTATGTACTGACAGCCATGCTGGCCTCCAGCGAGTTCGTCTTGATAGCGGACCGCCTCGAGGATGTGCCTGGAAAGCCTGAGCAGCATCGTCTCGATGGTTATTCCAAAGCATCGCGGTTAAGTTTTTTTCTATGGAATAGCAGCCCGGATGAGCAATTGCTCGAGGCGGCGGAAAGCGGTGAGTTGCACGATCGGGCCGGTTTGGAACGCCAGGTGGAACGGATGCTTTCTGCGCCGAAATATCGGGAGTCCATTCGCGGATTTTTCGCCGACATGCTGCAATTCGACGAGTTTGAGAATCTGGCGAAAGATAGCCTGATTTACCCTGCCTACAGTCCTAGTGCATCGGAGGATGCTGCGGAACAGATACTACGCATGATCACCCATCATCTGGTTGATTTGCGTGGAGACTACCGCGACATTTTTACGACTCGAAAGACTTACATGAGCAATGCCCTTGGTGCCCTCTACCAAGTGCCGGTCGATCCGGGTGTAGATTTCGTGCCTTATGAGTTTCCACGTAGCGATAGTCGTGCAGGCCTGCTGAGCCACGTCGGTTTCCTGTCGCTACATTCTCACCCGGGAAGAAGCTCGCCAACGGTGCGTGGCGTGGGTGTTCGCGAATCACTGCTGTGTCAACCGGTTCCCCTCCCGCCGCCTAATGTGGATTTCTCAAATTTTGAGGATCCGGCAGGCGAGTTCAAGACGGCACGGGAGCGTTTGGTGCGTCACAGCAGCGATGCCGCTTGCGCGAACTGCCACATGATCACCGACCCTGTCGGCCTCGGGCTGGAAAATTTTGATGGGGCTGGGCAATTCCGCACGACTGAGAACGGTGTCGTCATTGACGTCAGTGGAGAATTGGACGGTATTCCGTTTCATGATCCGGCAACCCTGGGTGAGGCTGTTAGAAATAACCCAGCGACCACCGCCTGCCTGGTCGAGCGCATGTTCGCACACAGTATCAATCGTCAAATTCAATTTGAAGACAGGACGGTTGTCGAGAGATTGGAAAAGCGGTTTTCGAAGCTGGGATACAGAGTCCCTGAGTTGATGAGGAATATTGCACTCGATGAGGCATTCTTTGCCGTCTCGCTTGAGGAAGAGTCCGCAGCTGAAGAAATTGTATCGGTTCATTAAAGCTTGCATGCCCTGATATTTTCCGGAGGAGGAGATTGATATGGCTAGAAAAGATATGACAAGAAGGAGATTCCTGAGAGGCATGATGGCAGGTTCCGCGGTTACCGTCGGATTGCCTTTTCTGGAGATATTTCTTAACGCAAATGGCACTGCTTTGGCATCAGGTGCCCCTATTCCAGTACGGTTTGGCACCTGGTTCTGGGGGCTTGGGATGAACAAGAATATATTCGTGCCAAAGAAAACAGGCAAAGATTTCGATTTGCCGGAGGAAATCGAGTCCCTGGCATCCATCAAGCAGCACATCAATCTATTCACCAATTTCAATGCCACCACGGATGGAAGACCCAATCTCTGCCATTACACAGGATGGGTGGTTCTCAGGAGTGGTGGAGTTCCACTCGACAGGGGCGATCTTCCCGGACAAAGTGTGGATGTCACTATAGCTGATGCCATCGGGCGGGGAACTCCCTTCCGGGCGCTGGATGTCACGGCGACAGGTGACGCCCGGGATACCTACAGTTTTAGGGGTAGAAATGCCTATAACGTACCGGAGGTGTCACCGGCCAAGCTTTATCAGAATCTTTTTGGTCCACGGTTCCATGATCCCAACTCCGGCACGTTTACACCAGATCCGAAAATTATGGCGGAAAAAAGTGTTCTCTCTGGAGTGGTGGAGCAGACGGCGTCGCTCAGCCGATCTCTTGGGCACGAAGACAAAGTCAGACTCGATCAATATTTTACTGGACTTAGGGATGTCGAGAATCAGCTGGCGCTATATCTCGAAAAGCCGGAGCCGAGGCCAGCCTGTCAGAAGCCAGGTGTTATTGATGAGGAGTTTCCCAGTGGAGTGGACTCCAAGCTGGTCGCTCAGCGCCATGAGTTGATGACCCAGATACTGGTTATGGCGCTTGCCTGTAACCAGACAAAAGTATTCAACATGACCTATGCAAACTCGTTTGCGAATACAGTGAAAGCGGGCTATGACAAGGGCCATCACACTATTACCCATGAAGAGATCGAAGACCCTGTTCTCGGATATCAGGTGATGGCATCTTGGTTTAACCGGCGCGCAATGGAATCCTGGGCATATTTTGTAAAGCAGTTTGCCGATTTCCCGGAGGGTGATGGCAGTCTTCTTGACAATACATTGATATACGCTCATTCCGATCAGAACTACGCGAAAATACATTCTATCGATGGAATTCCGATGTTCACCGCCGGCACTGCCGGAGGAAGGTTGAAAACTGGATTGCATGTTGACGGCGGCCTTACGCCAGGTACGCGGTTGCCGTTCACGCTACAACGGGTGATGGGTATCGATGTGGCTTCCTGGGGAGAGGGTGCGAACCGAGCGACAACGGATATTTCGGAAATTCTCGTTTAATGACACCCGCACTCTCCGTTTATCGGTTGATTGGAGATTGCGGGCACTTGACAGGTTAATCACTATGCGTATCGCTGTTAGCGGTGTTCTTCTAGGTAGTCTAATGTGGGCCTCTCTGTCGATGGCTGGAAGTTCGCAGCATCTACTGATGCCGGACGCAGTCAAGGTCATCGAGTCAGACGAGCAGGGATCGCTGTTTGTCAATGCAGGCGGCTTCACCCTGTACACATATCCGGGTGATGACCAGCCCAATGCTTCGAACTGCAACGATAAGCAGTATCACCAAGTGTTGGGTCAGGGGCAGAATCCGACGTTCCTGCCCGACCCGGAAACCCGGCCTACATGTGAGCAGGCCTGGCCACCTCTCAGAGCTGAGAGCGATGCGTCGCCAGTGGGCGATTGGTCTGTGTTTGAGCGTCATGACGGTACCTTCCAGTGGTCCTACAAGGGCAAGCCGGTCTACACCTCCATGTATGATAAAAGTCCGGGAGACATGACCAGTAATCGCGGTTTTCTCGCCCGCAACCCTCTATTCGCACCTCCGGATGTTCCAGCCAGCATGTCGGCAAGGATAACCCGCTCTGGTTATGTGCTGACGGGGAGTGACGGAATGACATTGTACTCCGGGGTGGACGATACAGATCCATGTAAGGATGCTTGTGGCAGGGAATGGCGGCCTTTTCATGCGCCGGCAATGATACGCCTGGACGATGCTGATACCCCATGGTCCATCGAAGTTCAGGCAGATGGATCACGCCAATGGGCGAGGAATGGCAAGCTCTTGTATACCTATGGTAAGGACCGAGCGCCGGGTGACCTCCAAGGAAGCGCCGAACAGGGTTGGACACCTGTGATCTTGTCTCCGCGGCTTTCACCGCCCGATGACATCTCTGTGCAGATGACTACCGAGGGCGAGGTGTTTGCAGACAAAAATGGCATGACAATCTATGTCTGGAACTGCATAGATGAATCGCCGGACAGACTGCCGTGTGACACACCTGATGCTCCCCAGGTCTATAGGACCAGTATTTGTGGTGCGGGGGAAACCTGTATGAATACTTGGCGTCCGGTGGTGGCCTCGCCAGGCTCAACGGCTGTGGGAACGACCTGGACTGTAATCCCGGTGGATCCAACTGGTGCGCATCAATACGCGCCTGCCGATCCCGATGTCACTCCCCTGATGGTCTGGGCCTATCAAGGAAAACCCGTTTACACCTATGCGGGCGACGAGGAGCCGGGGGACCTGTGGGGGCATAAAATCCGGTCATTCGTATTATGGGGATACTCGATGATTAAACGGGATTTAAGCGATTATTGAACAGTTCCATAACTTGCTTGGGGCTGCCAAGATCGTCTTGGAAAATCAGTGAATAAATACTGTACCCATTGAATATTAGAGTTTGACTAATTTCACCTGCATCTTTTCAGGATACTAAGTTTCTGGATGGCGACCGCACCGATTGCCGGGTGCGCGAATCACTGTTGATCCGAGACTACAACTAGGATTTTTCATATGCTTAAAATGATCAATAACGTCAGCACCAGATTGTTTTTCTTGGCAGGAATTTTTACTGTTTTAGGATTGTCGGGATGTGGAGAAAAGCGAGTTGCTGTCCCTGCCGATCCTGTTGAAAGGGCGATTTTCGAAAGGCAGCATAACTTCAAGGCCATGGGCCGTGAGATGAAAGTTATTGATGATGAATTGAAGACGCGCAAGCCCGATTTGCAGCGTGTAACAACAGCCGCCGAGAAATTGATGGCTACAGGGAGCGAAATGATGACTTGGTTCGCCGCGGAAACAGGTCCTGATTCTGGATTCGCGACGGATGCAAAGCTTGAAATCTGGAAGGAATTCTCTGAATTCGAGTCCCTATACAGAGATTTCATGGCCGAGTCAGAGCGACTGATTGCCTCCTCTAAACTGAATGATCTGACGGCGCTTACAGCTCAGTATCATTCCACAGGCGTTAGTTGTTCAAACTGCCACAAGCCATACAGGAAGGACAAGGATGGCAAATAGAAATCAGCTGCCAGGATTAGTAAGACAGAGAGTTAGATATAGACATAACGATATAAATTTTATAAGGGCTCGTTAAATAAGATACAAATAGAATAACGGAGAAATGAATGAGAACACCTGCATTAGTTAAGAAAAGAAAAATTATGGCATCTCACGCCTTGGCTGTTATGCCAGTGATGTTCTGTTTGCTGCCGGGTCAAAGCGCAATTGCTCAAGAGGGAAGGTCATCTCAGGGTCTACTAGAAGAGGTGATAGTTTCAGCTCGAAGGGTGGAAGAGAATCAGCAGAATGTGTCGATTGCTATTACCACTTTGAGTTCACGGGATCTGGAAATAAAGAACGTAACTAATTTTGAGCAACTTCAATATAATGTCCCGGCACTAAGCTTTTCCCATGGTGCCGGCAGAGAATCGCGTTTGCAGATCAGGGGGCAATCAACAGCAAAGAACTCGGATTTCCCTGGTATAGATAGGTTGTTTGCCGAAGTTCCTCTTATTGGAGCATCAGGTCCTTCTTCTGCCACTCTTGCAGATTTGGAGTCCATCCAGGTGCTCAAGGGGCCCCAGGGCGTTGCCTTTGGCCGCAATTCTACCGGTGGGGCCGTTCTGTTCTACCCGAAAAAGCCGGATCATCAGTTTGGTGCTTACGTCAAAGGTAATATTGGAAATTTTGACTATCGCGCTGTGGAGGGGATGGTCAATATACCAATTCTCGATGATGTCTTGGCTATGCGGGTAGTGGCCAGCCAGGATAAGCGGGACGGTTGGGTAAAAAACATCCAGACCGGAAAGAAGCTCAATGAGCGTGATTTTGAAACAATCAGAGCATCCTTACTATTTACCCCGAATGATAAGCTCGAAAATTCGACGGTATATTCATATGAAAATTCAGAGACACTGGGTGCAGTCAATTCGCTTCATGCTTACAACCCCAATGGCATGGCAGCGCTTCTGTTCGGTCCATTATTCTACGAGCTTGCAGATGAAGCAATTGCCCTAGGAAGAGATAAAATCCGTATTGACTATGAAGGTGGCCAAGAAAGGAAGGCATCATTTCTATCGAATACCACCTCCTACGATATTTCTGAAAGTCTGACGTTCAAGAATATATTTGGTTTTCAGGAATTGCAGTCGTCAACCGGAATCAATATGAGTGGTGTAGCCCTGCCTTTGATATACCTAGGGGTGGAAGGGAGTAGACGAATGCCTTCAAATAGAATGTATTCCAATGAATTGCAGTTTCTGTACAGCGATCCGGGGGGAAGTTTTGACCTTGTAACAGGTCTGTTCTGGTCTCGTCAAGAGCCTGGAAAGAAAGGGATCCCGACCCAATCAATAAATGTTGGATTTCCTGGGCCACTTACTCGTAATACATCAGTTGCGAAGAGCATAGCACCATATGCTCAATTGACATTCCCGCTGAGCTCCATAGTTGAGGGCCTGTCTTTTACTGCGGGTGTTCGATACACCAAGGATGAGCGTGATTCGACACAGCGGCGCTCAGTTGGTGGTGTTGAAACGGTTACTGAGGTGTCGGGTGAATGGAGCGATTATAACTGGGAAGCCACGATAAATTATCAGGTAAATGATGATTTGTTGGCCTATATAGCTCATCGCCATGGTTTCAAAGGAGGGGCATTCAATCCGTCTGCGTTGGATCCAGCCCTGGTTATGGTCGAGCCGGAGTATGTGGATGACGTGGAGCTGGGTGTAAAGTGGGATTGGTCAATCAATAATATTCATGGGCGAACCAATGCTGCCTTTTACTACCAATGGTATGAAGATATTGTGACAAATACACATTTTCTTCAGGAAGATGGCACTGCATTTACGCTGAACTTCAATTCTGCAGAGGCGACTGTTATAGGTGGTGAAATAGAATCTACTGTGGAGTTTACGGACAGATTGTCAATTTCCGCGCATTACTCATATGTGGAATCCGAAGTTAAATCGCAGGTGGGATCTCCGATTCCGATCTCAAAATTGGCGGATATCCCAAGGCACAAGGTTAGCGCTACTTTACACTACCTATACCCTATGCAGAACGATACGGGTGATCTGGAGCTGGCGATCACCGGCTATGCGCAAAGTAATCATTATGCCGATCAGGCTTCAGAAGTTGAAGAATCACTGCTTCCCGGGTATGGCATCGTCAATGCTAACTTCGGGTGGAAGCAAATTATGGGCAATCCACTGGACATTACTTTGTTTGTCAATAATGCCTTTGATAAAGAGTATCTGCTGTCTGGTGCTGATATTTATAACAACTTCGGCTATGTCTTGGCTTATTACGGGGAGCCAAGGACTTATGGCGTACGATTCGATTATCGCTGGGGCGAGCAATGATATTCCTGTTCATCATTTTTCCTAATTAAAAGAAGCATGATTTTATGGGCAAGATGCTGTCGCTGCTGTCAGCGGTGCTGGCTGTGAGTACATTCTGTATCTCCGCTGGTGCCGCTGATAATTCTCTTCGGGCTTCCTCGCGTGAGCCTTTGTTGACAATTTATCACACCGAAGGACGACGATCGGAGCGCATTATTTGGTATTGTGAAGAAGCAGGAATTCCTTATTCCCTCATGTTTGAGCCTGGGGATCTCTATGCTAGTCACAGAATGGCGAAGTCTGTCAATCCACTTATGCCCATAACACCCACTGTGGTGTATGGGAATGACGTGCTTGTGGAGTCGTCTGCGATACTTCAGCTTCTTGAAGAACGCCACGGCAATGGGCGACTGGCACCTGCCGCTGACTCTGAAGATTATCCTCGATATCTGCAATGGCTTCATTTCGCGGAAGGTTCTGCCGCGCCTCGATTTATTACCGAGTTTCTTCTTCAGCGAGCAGTCAGTAGTGAAGCGCCCCCGGTAGTAAAAAGCCAGCAGGGAAAGTCAGATCAGGCCCTGATGTATCTTGAAGATCACCTTTCCAGATACCGGTATTTTGGTGGATCTGAGTTTTCAATTGCGGATATCATGATGCATTTTAATATCAATTTCATGTCCATGGTGGCCAAGCATGATATGACAAGCTATCCGAAACTGATGGGCTGGAAGGATCGAGTTGAGGCTCGGCCTGCCTTTGTGAAAATGCGTGAAATTGCTCTGCCGAATGGTTTTATTGGTGTTCCGGATTGATTTTAAATCGCGGCTGCCCGATGTCAGGGCGAAGCATGGAATATGACAACAAGGCTTGCTTTTGGAGATAGAGAGCGATGATCAGGGCATATCCATTTATCTCGACAGGCGGAACGAAGGATGGAAGATTGTCAACGGGTATCTCCAATGTAGATTCAGCTGGCTGTCTATTCTGTCTCCGCCTCCTATTGGATCCAATGGCGCTGGTAAAATAATTCTGTGCTTGCCAATGACATCTTTGATAGAAACAGGTGAGACGGATACGCATGCTACCCCTGTTTATCAGTTTAGATTGACTGGCGCTGCGTAAGTGCCAGAAGGAGGATTGCCGCGGATCGTTCTGTATTCCTGAGTTGTCGGGATTGGGATTTGATTATCAATTTTCAGGAGAATAATATCTGAGTCGAGATGTTGATATGATCAGGTCAGGTTTTTGAAAGGTAGATAAATAGAATAAATTGAAGTTCTAAGGCATAGCTCTAACACCATCAAAGGTAACGGATAAAAATGATTCTTAAAAAATATCTATTCGGTTCCGCGATACTTCTGCCGCTAAGTGTTCCCTCTCTGACCTTGGCTCAGGGAATTGAAGAAATACTGGTGACGGCCAGGCGCGTTGAGGAAAGTCTGCAGGCTGTTCCAATCGCTATCACTGCATTGTCGTCTGGCGATCTGGAGAAGCGGAATATCCACAACTTCGAGCAACTCCAGTACAACGTGCCGGCTCTGAATTTTGCCCAGAGTCTGACACGATCCGGTGTTCGTTTACAGCTGCGGGGGCAGTCGGCAGCCTATGCTTCCGATTACCCAGGCGTCGATACACTATTTGCAGAAGTGCCGTTGACTCCCACGGGCTCGGCGACACTCTACGATCTCGATTCGATTCAAGTCCTCAAGGGACCGCAGGGGGTTGCTTTTGGTCGCAATTCGACCGGTGGTGCTATGTTGATTTCTCCGAAGAAACCTGAGCATGCGTTCAGTGCCTATTTTTCGGGTGGCATCGGTAACTTCGATCATAATAGTACCGAAGCTATGGTCAATATTCCCTTGATAGACGACAAGCTTGCGCTGAGAATCGCTGGTAACATGGAGAAACGCGATGGCTGGACAAGGAATATAGGCACTGGGAACAAGCTTGATGAAAAGGACTATAAGTCGATCCGAGCATCACTTCTGTTCGCACCCACTGATGCTATTGAGAATACGACGATATTTTCTTACGATACTATAGATACGCGTGGTTCTTCCAATCATCTGGTGGCATATAATCCGGCGGGCACGGCGGCGACTTTATATAATCCGGCACTTGGCCTTTATCCTGGTCCGGGTTCCTTTAACGAGTATGCGGAGGAGGCTATTGCTCTCGGCAGGGATAAGATTCATCTCGATTACGAGGGGTATATCGATCAGGATAATCGTTTTCTGTCCAATACTACTATCTTTCAGCTCAACAACAGCATCACGCTGAAAAATATCTTCGGGGTTCAGCAGCGCCGCGGTGGCAATGGTACCAATATGGGTGGAGTGCCATTGCCACTGATTCACCTGGGTGTCAATGGCCCCGGTGGCGAGCCCTCCAGCCGCCTTTATTCTGATGAGTTACAGGTAATTTATACGGGCATGGACGGCCGGCTGAGCTGGGTAAGCGGTGTATATTGGTCTAAGGAGAGCAGGGTCAAAGACGGCATTCCCGGAGAGACCGTCACAGTGGGTGGCTTGGTTATCAGTGCGGGATCATCCTTCCGAGACAGCGAAAGTGATGTCCGCAGTGTGGCCCCCTATAGCCAGATCAGACTTCCCCTGGACTTTATCGCTGAGGGACTTTCGCTTACGCTGGGCGCTCGCTATACATGGGATGAGCGAGACGTAAAGACTTTCAGTGAAACTGGCGGCATAGGCTCTTTCCCGGGTGGGGTTTCGACGAATTCAGTATCCGGGGAGTGGAGCGACTGGAACTGGGAGGTGACGGCGAACTACCAGATTAACGATGATACGTTGGTCTACCTGGCTCACAGGCACGGTTTCAAGGGGGGGGCCTTTAACCCAACAGCGGTGGATCCTTCATTGGTCCTTGTCGAACCGGAATACGTAGACGACGTCGAAATCGGTCTCAAATGGGACTGGGCGGTTAACGAGATTTATGGTCGTATTAATGCCGCCTACTATTATCAGTGGTACGAGGATATCGTGCGCACCACTTACTTCATCGAGAGCGGGACCTCTTTTGCACTCAACTTCAATTCCGCTGAAGCGATTATCCAGGGTGGAGAGATCGAGGCGCTTGTACAGTTTACCCCTAATTTCACCTTGTCGGGATACTACTCCTATGTGGACTCAAAGATTGATTCCACGGATGCCAACACCCCTGTGCTGGTGACCAAAGTGGCAGATGTTCCCCAGCACAAGGTAGGTCTTACCGCCGAATACCGTATGCCAGTGGGCGATTCGGCGGGAGATTTATTGTACAACATCACCGGTTATTATCAGACAGAACGCTACAGCGATCAGGCGGCGGTTTCACGCCAGTCGAAATTTGATGGCTATGCTCTTATGAACGCTAATCTCACCTGGCAAAACGTTATGGGCCATCCCCTCGACATTACGCTTTTTGTAAACAATGCCTTCGACAAGGAATACCTGCTGGGCGGAGCGGACCTCTACAATGATTTTGGATTTGTTCAGTCACTCTATGGTGAGCCGAGAACCTACGGTGTTAAGTTCCGGTATGCGTGGGGAGCTGAGTAAGCAGTTATCGCTTTTCATGGATCTTCTAGGCCGGGCAGGTTTGAGGAAATGGCTATTTCAACGTTATGACCTATCTTAGGGAGGTACTAAAGATGCTGATTCGGAGTCTCATTGGTGGATTGATCGGCGCCTTGGGTTTGGCTGGGCTGCCTGTGCTGGCTCAGTCGTCACCGGGCCCTACCCCGGTCGAGGTGAGCATCATGGTGGAGGATTCGCGGTATGAGTTCCGCACGGAAGATGGATTGGCTTTGTATGTCTTTGACCAGGATGGCCCGGGGCAGTCGGTCTGCAATGATCAATGTGCGGTAGCCTGGCCACCCTTATTGTCCTCCGGATCATCCTCTGCTGTGGGTGACTGGGCCACATTCAAACGGGATGATGGCAAGTTTCAATGGAGCTACAAGGATAAGCCTGTCTATACCTATATCAAGGACAAACCGGGAACGATTCTCGGCGAAGGGGTAGGCGGTGTGTGGCACAAATTGCTACCGTAGGTTTGAATGATTACAACTCTGTGAGGTTACCACTATGATCGAGATCAATCGTCGCCGTTTGCTTAAAATTGCTGCCGGGGCGGGGGGAATATCTCTCGCTGGATCGTCATTCCTGATGCAGGCTGTTGCGGCTACCACCGGTGGAGGAAAGCCGCAATATAGTGTCGTCGAGACCAATGCTGGCAAAGTACGAGGCACGACGCAGGGAGGTGTTCACATTTTCAAGGGTATTCCCTACGGTGCTCCGACAGGGGGTGCCAGCCGCTTCAAGGCACCCTCGAAGCCGCAGCCCTGGACAGGTGTGCGCGATGTGATGGCCTTCGGACCCAACGCGCCGCAAGCATCCCCGGCGGAAGCCGGAGGAATGTCCGGGACTACCGACCCTGCTGCGGCTGAGCGAATGAAGGCTTTTATGGCGTTCCTTCATGGTCTTTCCGGCGATGAGCCGGCAACCGGGGAGGACTGCCTGGTACTCAATGTCTGGACCGGCGGGGTCAATGATGGACGCAAACGCCCCGTACTCTTTTACATACATGGTGGCGCATTTTCCACCGGCTCTGGTGCGTGGACAATGTATGACGGAACCGGCGCTGCGCAGCGGGGTGATGCGGTAGTGGTTACAGTGAATCATCGGCTGGGCCCCCTGGGTTACCTGCATCTGGCGGAATTTGGCGGCGAGGAATACGCCCACTCCGGTAATGTGGGGATGCTGGATCTGGCTCTTGCCCTGGAGTGGGTGCGAGATAATATCGCGGGCTTTGGTGGCGATCCGGACAGCGTGTTGGTATTTGGTTCTTCCGGTGGTGCTTCAAAGACCTCGACCCTGTTGGCGATGCCCGCCGCCAAAGGGCTCATTCATCGCGCCAATCTGATGAGTGGTGCCATGATGCGCGCCACGACAGCGGAACGCGCGACACAAAATGCCGAAAAATTCCTGGCGCACCTAGGTCTTGATCGAAAGAATTTCCACAAACTGCACGACATTCCCGCGCAGACCTTGGTGCATGAGGCGGAAAAAATGGCCATGTCCATCAGCGGTGGTCTGGCCGGTCAGGGCAATCCGGAAGATTTCATGCCGCTCCAGCCGGTGGTGGATGGCGCGGTTCTGCCTGTCCATCCCATGGACCCGGTGCCTGCGCCCTCGGGGATCGATGTGCCAGTGCTGATTGGCTCCACCAAGGACGATATGACTATGATGATGCTGGGTATGCCTTGGTTTGGTTCTCTCGATGACCGTGGTCTCAAGGGTATGTCGGACGGCTTATTTGGCGAGATGAGCGACGAGATCTACACGGCGTACCGGGATGAGATGTCCGGTTCCTCGCCGACTGATATTGCGTGCCAGATGATTACTGACCGCACGATGTGGGCAGGCTCCATTGCCTGGGCCGAGCGGCGCGCGGCCGCTAATCGGGGCCCGGTCTATTCCTATCGCTTCGATTTCGAATCGCCCGCTCTCGATGGCGTAATGGGTGCGGCTCATGGCGGCGATATTCCCTTTGCGCTCAATAATTACTCCATGTCTGTGATGGCGGGTGATCGCCCGGAAAACGCTGAGATGGGCAAGATCATGAGCGATACCTGGGTGCGCTTTGCCTCGACAGGGGATCCCAATAATCCGGCCATTCCTCGATGGAACCCCTACGACCTGGAAAAGCGCCAGGTCATGCATTTTGACGTGCCACCACATGTTTCAACCGACGACCGGTCTGAAATGCGCAAGTTGTTGACGAAAGCACTTTACGGTTGAGACCATCCAGGCGGACCCCGTCCAGAAGGTCGGATCCTAAAATATTGAATCACGATGAGGGAAATAAATTGACAGGTTTGACTTCACTCTTTATGCGGCAGACGCTGGTAGTTTCCATCCTCGCCGTAACCCCGGTTTTTGCCGATTCCGGACCTTCGCACCCGCCCATGATCGACAAAGAGGGCGCCGTAAACGTTCCTGAACAGCGATATGCCATGCCATCCAGTTTCAGTGATGAGGCGCGCGAAGCTTTCAAAGCATATTTTGCCCGTGGCGGTGATCCTGCCATGACTGGCGATATCCATAATATCCGCCATATTTACGATACCCGGTGGGCCGGCCCGATATTGGAGAGATGGGAGGCGCTGTATGCGGTCAGCATGGAGCGAACTGAAATAGCAGGTGTTGCCGTCGATATCGTTGAACCCAAGGCCGGCTTGGACGACCGCAGGCGGGAGCAGGTGCTGATCAGCCTTCACGGTGGAGGCTTTGTGATCGGCAATGGTGGCGTGGGTGGCCGTATGGAAGCGATACCCATGGCCGGGATCGGTGGCTACAAGGTCATTGCGGTGGATTATCGTCAGGCCCCCGAAGCCGTTTATCCCGCCGCCACCGATGATGTGGTCAAGGTATATCGCGAACTGCTGAAATCCTACAAGCCCGGCAATATAGGTATTGTCGGCTCATCGGCCGGAGGGATACTTGCAGCCCAGGTCGTGGCGCGATTGGACAGGGACGGGGTGCCGGGGCCTGGCGCCATTGCCATTCAGGCCGCGGGGACGGCAAGTCGCGGCGCATCCGATACCGGATTCTGGATGCTGGGACTGACTGGCGCCACAGTGAAAATTCCTGATGAAATACCGAAATTGCCCGGATATTTCGGTCCGGCCGATATGGCTGACCCCTTGGCCTTTCCCGCGGATCACCCGAAGATTCTTGGTAAATTCCCGCCCACCCTTGTCCTTTCTTCATCGCGGGACAGCCTTCTTGGCAATGCACTGGATACCCATGCGAAGCTCCGCGAGGCAAAAGTAGAAAGCCAGCTTTATGTGCGCC
>Ga0265293_10001682_pt1 | contig 47262 bp, 45 predicted proteins | sample Munlanlewell138R_FD_192505 | JGI IMG/M metagenome (GOLD analysis project Ga0265293, IMG submission 192505) | Leachate microbial communities from a municipal landfill in Southern Ontario, Canada - Leachate well 138R | ecosystem: Engineered > Solid waste > Landfill > Unclassified | place: Canada... | reverse complement strand
TGAATTTTTTATAAATTCGCCGTAGATAATTTTCAATCGTATATTCGGATAATGATAATGTGTGAGCGATTTGCTTGTTGCTTTTACCCTGAAGCAATTCGCAAACTACCTGAAATTCACGATTCGTTAATTGTTTTGAAAGGTCGTCCAGACAGGATTCAGCGTTCTTTTGCAAGAACTCCCCATTATAATTTCTGACAGAAAAGTCGATGATGTAATCGCAGCTCTCTTGCAACCAATTTTCCATGTGTTGCACGGCCGATTCGACGGACAGATGCCTTCTTTTTTCTATCAAATTCAGGCCGATTACCAAATAAATATTGGGTGAAATGGCTTTGTAGCTTACTCCTGTTTCATGAAATCCCAGCTGAGAAAAATAATTCCAATATTTATTATTACTATTATTTCTGGTTAGGTAGTTTGTTTTCTTAATATCGCCCTGCGTGGTTACCCCGGTAAAATTATTACAACTGTGGTAGATAGATTTGTTTTTGGGTATCAATGGATCATAGTGGTAAAGGTTGGTTGCATAGTTATTAAGGGCATCTTTTGAAAGATGTTTATGATAAATAAAAGAAACAGGCGTTGTTTTCCCATGACTGTTATCGAATAGAAAAAGTGATACCCCGTTTGCCCCTGATTTCTGCATGACTTGATTTGCATAGGAGCTGTTGGAAAGCTCGAAATTATAACTTTGCATATTTTCACCATCAAAAATTTTTTGCTATATGAGAGCTATCTTTTTTCTTGTGAGTAAGTAAGCAAACTATCAAAAAACACCTATGGATGCAAATTTTGGCAGAACTTGCCTCCAGCGCGGTTGGTGCGATGAAACAATCGTGCCGGAAGCTTCCTTTTCACGAGCCTTATCCATAGTTAGCCTGCTTTTTTTAGTGACTCAAAGTGTTTTGCTTCAGTGGCGTCAACGATAACTAGTCTCCCATGGACGCTCTGTCGGTTGGCATCTGCTTGTGAAGCACTACAGGCGTCGTCGCTTTTTTGCGCAAACGTATATTGAGCATTTCCACAGCGACGGAAAAGGCCATGGCGAAATAGATATAGCCTTTGGGCACATGAACATCGAAACCTTCGACAATCAGTGTCACTCCCACCAAAATCAGAAAGGACAGCGCCAGCATTTTGATGGTGGGGTGGCGATCGACAAATTCGCCGATGGCTTTGGCGGCAAACAGCATCACCAGCACGGCGGTGATAATGGCGATGGCCATAATGCTAATGTCGCTCACTAAACCTACTGCGGTAATCACCGAATCCAGGGAAAAAATAATATCGAGAATGGCGATTTGCGCCAGAATCATGCCAAAGCTGGCAGCTGCAACACCTGTGGCCGTATTGCCGGCGTCGTCGCTGCCCTCGAGGCTGTTGTGAATTTCATGGGTAGCCTTGAACAGCAGAAAGAGACCGCCGCCGATAAGAATGATGTCGCGCCCGGAGATGGCATGGTCGAATACCGAAAACAGGGTTTCGGTCAGCCCCATCACCCAGGCGATGCTGGCCAGCAACAGCAGGCGGGTGATCATGGCTAGTGCCAAACCCAGATTGCGCGCGAGATTGCGCCGCTGCTCCGGCAGGCGGCCAACAAGTATGGAGATAAAAATAATGTTGTCGATGCCGAGGACGATTTCAAGGGCGGTGAGGGTGGCAAGCGCCATCCAGGCTTCGGGACTTGCGATCCATTCAAACATAGGGGTATCCGGTGATCGTTAATTCAGTGGCTGTCGACATAAAACAGATGGGCGCCAGTGTGCAGCAGGGGGCGTGGTCGCGGCAATAGCTCTGCGGCTGGGAAGACAATTTTTTTGGCGCAAACAGGGGGGGTAAGATTTTGCGGTGTCAGTCATTAATGGCGAGGCGTACGCTTTGGGCGGAAAGGGTCGGCGCACCGGCAAAGCTCATTACCAGGGCGGTGAGTTCTTCCCAGGGGTTGGCGTTGCGCATACCCTTTACGGTGCGATCCACCACCGCTGCCTGGCGCAGCAGCATGCGCAGATGGGGCAATTTGAGGCGGCGCAGGGCGCTTTTAACCAAAGGCTGGCGTTTGTCCCACACCTTGTGTTTTTTAAAGACATTGTCGATGGAATCGTGGTAATTGCGGGCGTCGGCGGCGGCGATAAGGAGACGCAATTCCCGCGCCAGCGCCCATAGAATCACCAGGACTTCGGTACCCTCTTCGCGCAGGCCGCGCAGTATGCGGGCAGCGCCCTGGGCGTCGCCTTCGAGAACCTTGTCAATCAGCGAGAAGACATTGAAGCGGGCGCTGTCGGCAACCACGGTGGACATGGTGGTGGCGTCCACTTCGCCGTCGTGGGCGAGGAGCTTGAGCTTCTCGATCTCCTGAATGGCTGCCAGCAGGTTGCCTTCAACACGATCGGCGAGGATCTCAATGGCGCTGCCACTGGCGCGAATGCCCGCCTGGTGCAGGCGCTGGGAAATCCATTGCGGCATCTGTGGGCTATTGACCGGCCACACCTGAATAAGGACACCGCTGTCCTCCAGAGTTTTTACCCATTTGCTGCGCATGGCGCTGCTGTCGAGCTTGGGGGTAATCACCAGCAGCAGATTATCCGGCGATGGCGAGCTGCAATACTCCGTCAACGCCTTGGCACCCTTGTCGCCCGGCTTGCCGCTGTTGATCCGGACTTCAAGGATTTTTTTGTCGGCAAAAAGAGACAAGGCATTGGCTTCAGCGAGCAGCTGCTGCCAGTCGAATCCGGCGTCGGCATGAAATAGCTCGCGCTCGCCAAAGCCCTGGGCGCGAGCCCCCGCTCTGATGGCGTCGGCCGCTTCCTGAGCCAGCAGGGGTTCATCGCCGCAAATCAGATAGACAGGCGACAGTACACCTTTCAGGTGTTGCTGCAGTTGCTCAGGGCGCAGGCGCATCTGGCTGCTTGCGAAGCTGGCGCAGGCGGTTGAGCATCTGGCTGATAAGGTCGCGGCGCATTTCCGTGCGGATCAGTTCCCGCTCGTCCTGGGTGGCGAGAACGTTGTCTTCGTTGTACTCGAAAATTCGCTGCACGGTCACGGTAGACAGGGGAACGGCCTGAACCCCTTCTTTGTCCACCACCATAAAGGTGGCCTCTTCAGTGAGTTCCTGCTCGGAAACCCGCGCGTTTTCGTTGACGGTGGCGACGCGAACCAGGCTGCGCTCCTGGGTAATCACCAGGGAGAGGTCAGCCTCTGCGGCGCTTGGCGGAACATCGACACCGGCAGACTTGAGAGCTCTGGCAAGCTCACGGGAGAGTTTGCCATTGGGGTCGCGGGAGACCACATGGAGGGCTTTGAGATCTTCGGGAATCATGCCCGCGCCGCGCAATTGCCAGCCGCAGCCGCTTGCCAGCAGGGTGCTGAGCATTAGAGCCAGGCAGGCGAGCACGGTGGAAATTTTCGTTTGTCTTTCCTTCATGTTTAAATCCTGTTTTTACAGCTGCTGTCAGTTGGCAACAATACTGACCAGTTTTTTCGGAACCACAATCACTTTACGAACACTGAGGCCATCCGTAAAGCGGGTGACATTTTCTTCCGCCAGCGCCCTGGCTTCAATATCGCTCTGGGTGGCGTCGGCAGCGACGGTAATTTTTGCCCTGACTTTGCCGTTGACTTGAACCACCATTTCAATGCTGTCACGCACCAGCGCCGTTTCATCGACCCTGGGCCACTGGGCGTCAATCACTGCGCCTTCATGGCCGAGCTCGTTCCACAGGTGGTGGCAGATATGGGGCACCATCGGTGCCAGCAGCAGTACCGCAGACTCCAGCGCCTCGCGCTCTACCGCCAGTGCCAGGGGCGAATCTTCTCTGAGACGACTCACTTCGTTAAGCAATTCCATCACGGCGGCAATGGCAGTATTGAAAGTCTGGCGCACACCGCAGTCGTTGCTGACCTTGGCAATGGTTTCATGGGTTTTGCGGCGCAAATCCCGCAGCTGGCCGTCAACGGAGCAGAGGTCGATATTTGTGTCGCCAGCGCAGGTGGCGGATTTTTCCAGGTGGGTGGCGACGGCTTTCCACAGTTTTCTTAAAAAGCGGTGGGCACCGGCCACGCCCTCGTCAGACCACTCCAGGGACTGCTCCGGCGGTGCGGCAAACATGGTGAAGAGGCGCACGGTGTCGGCGCCGTATTGGTCGATAAGCGCCTGGGGATCGACGGTATTGCCCTTGGATTTGGACATTTTGGCGCCGTCCTTAAGCACCATGCCCTGGCACAGCAGGCGGGTGAAGGGTTCGTCACTGGAAATCAGACCTTCGTCGCGCATCAGTTTGTGAAAGAAGCGGGCATAGAGCAGGTGAAGGATGGCGTGCTCTATGCCGCCCACATACTGATCCACCGGCAGCCAGTAGTCGGCGGCATCCTTGTCGAGCATGCCGTCGCTGAAATTCGGGCAGGTGAAGCGGGCGTAGTACCAGGACGACTCCATAAAGGTGTCAAAGGTGTCGGTTTCCCGTTCTAGAGCCTCGCCGTTGAGTTCGTCCTTGCGCCATTGGGGGTCGGCCTTGATGGGGGACTGAATGCCGTCCATTTGCACATCTTCCGGCAACAGCACCGGCAATTTATGGGCTGGCACGGGAATCTCGGCGCCATCGGCCTGATAGAGCATGGGAATGGGGGCGCCCCAGTAACGCTGGCGGGAAACGCCCCAGTCCCGCAGACGGAAATTGGTGGTGACTCTGCCTTTGCCCTTGGCGATGAGGGCATTGGCGATGGCGTCAAAGGCAGCGTCAAAACTGAGGCCGTCGAATTGCTCTTTAAAGTTGTCAGGGGAGTTGATCACAACACCTTTGGCGACAAAGGCCTCTGCGTCGATATTGCAGGGTTCGTTGTTGGCGGGGGCAATCACCTGCTTGATGGCGAGGCCGTACTGTTTGGCAAATTCCCAGTCCCGCTGGTCGTGGCCGGGCACTGCCATGACTGCGCCGGAACCGTAGTCCATAAGAACGTAGTTGCCCACCCATACCGGGACTTTTTCGCCGGTCAGGGGATGGATGGCGTCGATCCCCAGCGCCATGCCCTGCTTGGCCATGGTGGCCATGGTGGCTTCGTTGACCGCCTGCTTTTTACAGTTGGCGATAAAGTTCTTGAGTTCAGGGTTGGTTGCCGCCAGCGCCAGGCTGATGGGATGTTCCGCCGCCAGAGTGACATAGGTCACTCCCATAAGGGTGTCGGGGCGGGTGGTGTAAACGTCGAAGGCGGCAAAACCGACGACGGGGGTGGCGAGATCAAAGGTCATCTCCACACCGCGGCTCTTGCCGATCCAGTTGCGCTGCATGGTGCGCACCTGCTCCGGCCAGCCATCGAGCTTGTCGAGGTCGTTGAGGAGTTCCTCGGCGTAGGCGGTAATCTTGATAAACCACTGGGGAATTTCCTTCCTTTCCACCGCCGTGTCGCAGCGCCAGCAGCAGCCGTCGATCACCTGTTCGTTGGCGAGCACGGTCTGGTCGTTGGGACACCAGTTGACGGCACTGGTTTTTTTGTAAACCAGCCCCTTTTCGTAGAGGCGGGTGAAAAACCACTGCTCCCAGCGATAGTAATCGGCCTGACAGGTGGCCAGCTCGCGACTCCAGTCGTAGCCAAAACCCAGGGATTTGAGCTGGGTCTTCATGTAGTCGATATTGCTGTAGGTCCAGGCTGCGGGGGCGGTGTTGTTCTTGATGGCGGCATTTTCGGCGGGCAGGCCGAAGGCGTCCCACCCCATGGGCTGGAGAACATTCTTGCCCTGCATGCGCTGAAAGCGACTGATGACATCGGCGATGCTGTAGTTGCGCACGTGACCCATGTGGAGCTTGCCACTGGGGTAGGGAAACATCGCCAGGCAATAGTATTTCTCTTTGCCAGGCTGCTCAGTTACCTTGAAGCTGTGGTTGCTTTGCCAGAATTGCTGGACGTTTTTCTCGATAATGTCGGGGTGATAATGCTCTTCCATTGGGTGTTTTCTGTCAGGCCTGAATCAAAGGCGGGAATTATAGGGGAAACGCGCCGCAAGTGACATGATAGATCAGCGCCGGGATGGGCTTTGCGCCCATCCCGGTGTGGCGTTAACCCATGGAGCTGACGCCAAACAGTGGCTTGTGAAGATAAAAGGCGAATACCAGCCACAGGGCTGTGCCGATAATCACTGCCAGGGCGTCCCAGCGCAGGCTGGTAACCGGCGTTGGCAGGTTTGCAGCTTTGTCGCGGCGCCGGGCGCTGCGAAAGGCGATCATCGACCAGACAAGAAAGCTGCCGAACAGTACCAGGTCAGCCAGAGCGCCGTTGGCAATAAGATGGGCGCCCGCCCAGAGCTTGGTGGCGGCAATCAGCGGATGGCCAACCTTGGCGCGGATGGCGCTGCCGGAAATATGGGACGCCCCCGCCAGAATCAGTGCGGGCAGCATCAACAGACCAACCAGGTGGCGCACCCAGAGTGGAGAGTGCCACAGCCAAACCGGGTCGAGTCGCGCCTGGCCATAGCCCCAGACAAGCAAAATAAAACCGACCAGAGAAACCAGGGCGTAAAGCCCTTTCCAGGGCAGTAGACCGAGTTTGGCAATCATTTGGCTGCGCCAGCCATCGGCAAACACGCGGATGGAATGGGTACCCAAAAACAGAATCAAACCTAAAATCAGATAAGACATGGTAGAGGTTCTCTTATTGTGTGACGTCTGCGCCGACCCAGCCCGGTCGCGCAAAGGCTTCTCTGACAGTATGACGCGCCGCCCCAGACACTGTTCTGGCGGCAGCTGTCGCGCTGCACCGATTCGCAGGTTTTACCGGGTTCCCCTTAGAAATCAAAAAGCTCCCCCAAGAGACCACCTTTCTTCTTTTTGGGGTAGCCATGGCTGTCGGTATGTCTGGGTGGCTCGCGATAGTCTTGTCGAGCCTGGGGTTGCGCTGGCGCCGCACTGCGCTCGATGATTTTGTCGAGTTCACCGCGATCCAGCCACACGCCGCGACATTTGGGGCAGTAGTCGATTTCTATTCCCTGGCGGTCGCTCATTACCAAATTCTCATCGGGACATATGGGACACTTCATTTTTTTACTCCTCAGATACTCGTTTATAAACCAAAAGCCTATTACACAACCGCAATTAAAAACTGCAGCTATTATTCCCGGCAGATTTGTTCGATGGCAACCACTTCCTGGCGGTTTTCACCGTGCCGCCAGCGAATATTGAGATCGAACAATGTCATGCCATAGATTCTCTGTGAATTTTGCTGATTGTCTTGCTCGACGCTATAGGCGGGCTGGGGTTGTTGCGCCAGAACCTGAATAATCAGTTGTTCCAGTTGCGGATAGCCAGTTGCCAGACTGTCCAGTTGACGGCGGCTGGCCTCGCTAAAATGCACATCGACGGTATCAAAGGCAACGGTATCGGTAAAGCCTCCAGAGGGGTCGGCGATGGCGTCGGCGTAGGGCACATAGGGTTTGATGTCGACAACGGGGGTGCCATCCACCAGGTCGGCGCCGCTCAGATGCAGCAGCCACTGGCCGTCGCGGTTTTCGATGCCTTCGTTGCGGACAACGGACAGGCCGATGGGGTTGGGGCGAAACGGGCTGCGGGTGGCAAAGACCCCGAGACGCTTGTTGCCCCCCAGGCGCGGCGGGCGCACCGTGGGCTTCCAGCCCTGAGCTGCAACTCGGTGAAAAATAAACAGCAGCCACAGGTGGGAAAAATCTTCGATGCCGCGGAGAATTTCCTCCCGGTTGCAATCCCCCAGCAAATGCAGCTCTGCCCGCGCCGCAGTGACCAGACCGGGCTGGCGGGGCACGGCAAACTTTTCCTTGTACGGCGAATGCAAAATGCCAACGGTGCGCAGCGCCGAAGTCTGGTCAGCTTCCACGGAGATGATTGTGTCTTGTGGCTGTTTCAATCAGCGCCTGGGTTTTTTCTTGGCGTTTTTTTCCAGGAGCTCATAGAGTTCGACAAACTGCTGGGTGAGCGGGTGGCTGGGGGCAAAATGGATCAGCGGTTTGCTTTCGCTGTGGGATTCGCGCATTTTCACCGAGGCGCTCAGTTGCACCGGCAGAATGGGGTGTTTTTCTGCTTTAAGCTCCTCGATGATCTGGGTAGGCAAGTTTGCCCTGGGCTGGAACAGGTTGGCGACAATGCCGTCGATTTGCAGGTTTGCGTTGTGGTCTTCGCGAATTTCCTCAAGCACGTCGAGAAGATTGTAAAGCGCCTGGCGGGAGAAAGCGTCGCAGTCAAAGGGAATCAGGCAGCGGTCGGCGCAGATGAGCGCCGAGTTGGTGTAGAAATTCAGGGCGGGCGCAGTGTCTATGTAGAATTCGTCGAAATCCTCCGCCAGTTTATCGAGCAGATCCCGCAGCTTGTAGATTTTGTGCTTGGCTTCCAGTTTGGTTTGCAGGTCGCTGAGCTCGGGGCTTGAAGGGATGACAAACAGGTTATCGAACTCGGTTTCGTAGGAGTATTCGATGGCCTCGTTGCGGTTTTTGCGCAGTTTCAGGGAATCCTCGAAATAATGGCCGATGCTGGTTTCGAGATTTTCCGGGGTGGTGCCCAGCAGGTAGTGGGTGCTGTTGGCCTGGGGGTCGAGATCCACCACCAGTACCCGTTTGCCGCGACTGGCGGCAATGGCGGCGAGGTTGCAGGTGATGCTGGATTTGCCGACGCCACCTTTCTGATTAAAGACAACTCTGCGCATTTGACACTCCTGATGGTTTCACTGCACCGCCGTTTTCCTCGCGCGGGCGGATCAACGGGGTTTCGCTGGACTGGTTGGGTAGAGCGGCGGCAGGGATGGCTGCGCGGCGCCACTGTTTTTACGCTGGTGGCGAATGTCCTTGAGGGCATTGAGAAGGGCTTCTCTGTCCACAGTTGCCGCCGAGTGCTTACCATACAAAGAATTGTCCATGTTGGTAAAGAGGTTGTTCAACTCTTTGTTGGCGCAGAGGGCTTTTATATCATCCAGGGTGTGGATCTGCGCCTGTGGCCAGTACAGCCGTGCCCAATGGAGAACCTGTTGCCGCAGGGCGCGCAGATCGGTGTTGTTCGTCGCCAGCAGTTTTTTGAACGCGGTTTTTTCCAGCTCCTCGGCGCTCTGTGCTTTCGGGTCGCCTGTTCCTGTCTGGAGGGCTAGCGGCGGGAGACGTTTGCGCCATAAAAGCGCCAGAATAATCACCGCAATGGCGAGCACCACATTGGTCAGCAGAGAGGCAAACAGAGCAAGGTCGTCAGGCAGTGCTGCGGTGGTTCCCTGCGGCGATTCCGGCGCGTTCGCCGTCTCAGTTTCTTCCTGCTCGGCAGCGGTTGCCTGCCCCGCGCCATCGGCACCCGCTGCGGGCGCCACAGTAACAGTGACCTCGTCGAGCTTGGTTTCGCGAAAGGTTGCCGCCGTGGTATCCCACCAGCGCACTCGAACCCCGGGCAGGGTCAGAGTGCCAGGCGCCGTGGGTACAATGGCGACAGATTCGCTGCGGGTTCCCAGAACCCCGGATTCAGACAGGGTTTCGCTGATGTCCGGCTGGTCGGGGTAGGTTTTATATCCCTGACCCTCCTCGATATTTAATGGCGGTAACTGTGCTCCGGTGAGACCCTGGGCGGTCAGGGTGATGGAGCGGGTGATCGGCTCCCCGACGGTGAGGTTGTCCGGTTTGCTGCTCCAGCGCTGGCTGATGCTGAGTCCTTTGCTGGGAATCCAGTTGCCGCCAGCGGCGCCGTCGGGAATGGTGAGCACCTCCAGGGTTTTGGCGTCGGATTTGAGGCGCACGGGTTTGCCGCGACTGCCAAACATTGAACGCCCGGCAAAGGGGTCGTTGCGATCGGGAACCACGCCATTAATCGTCACTGCGGGAATTTCCAGGGTGCCCGGTTGTTCAGGAAAGATGGCGTATTTCATTTCAACGACAATGTACTCTCTGCCGTTGAGGCTTTTCTGGTACTGGGCATCGTGAACTTTTATCACCCGGGCGCCGGGAATATCGAGATCACTGATGTCGACGCTGCTCATCATCACCGCCGTATTCAAGCGCAGGCTGAAAATTACCTGGCTCTGCACATAGGCGCTGTCCTTTTCCAGTTCGGTTTCAATAAAAATGGGTTGTGAGCTGTCGCTTGCTGCCTGCTCCTCGGTGACCTCAATCGCGATAGGGTCGCTGACCTCACCCTTAAAGTTAAACGCGGGAATGTGCAGCTGGCCGCTGCGCCTGGGCATCAGTGCAAGTACCCATTCGGTGGTGGATGTGTTGTCGCCAAAACCAAAGGAGAGCTGGCTCTGCTGCTGGCGGGAGAGAATATCAAAATCCTTTTCCAGTTCCGAAAAATCCGGGGCGCCCATGGCCTGTCCCTGGTAACTGAGGGTGAGGGTCAGGGATTCGTTGACGGACAGGGTGGTGCGGTCGGTCTTTGCCACCAGCTGGGATGCCTGGGCAGTTGTCGCCAGCAGGCACAGGGCGCATAGCCACAGCAGGGTTTGGAGAAAAGAATGGTGACGTAAAGCTCGCATTACCAGCGTTCCTCGGTGTAGTTGCCTGGGGGCAGACGCGGATTGCCGCCCTCTTCGCGAAAGCGCTGTCGCGCCTCGTAATCAAATTTGTTGCGCAGCAGGCCGCCCGGATCATCGGGTACACGGCGCAGCCATTGCTCGGCATTTTGCCGTTCTGTCTCAGTCATGCCGCTTTCCGTGGCAGCGGCGTTGCCGTTTTTAGCGGTATCGCCATCGTTCTTGTCCTCTTCCGGCGGTGACCGCTGAATGGGGTTCCCGTCACTGGGGCTGGCAGCGTTGTTGTCTTGTTGTGGGGCTTGGGGTTCGGGTGTTTGCCCAGACGGGTTCGACGATTGCTCTGGCGGGGGTTGATCTCCGGTCTGCCGGTTGTCAGCCTGTTTGCCACCATTCGGGTTTTCAGTCCCCTGTTTCTCTGCCCCCTGATTATCCTGCTGTGCCTTTGTGTCGGTATTTTTGCCTTCGCCTTGGTTTTGTTGGCTGTCGTCCTGTGGCTTGCCGCTGCTATTCTGCTGCGCTGAATCTTGCTGTTGATCCTGTTGCTGGCCGGACTCGCCCTCGGAGTTGCCGCTGTCCTGGTTTTGCCCCTGATTCTGCTGGTTTTCCCGCTGATTTTTCATGGATTCCACCAGCGCCTTGTTGTGGGCGGCGTCGTCCATCTCGGGGTTCAGTGTTAACGCTTCCCTATAGGCGGCGATGGCTTCGTCCAGTTTTCCCGCTCTGGCGAGGGCGTTGCCCCTGTTGTAATGGGCGTCGGCGCTTTGCAGTTGGGAAAGTATCTCCGCGGCCTCGTCGTTATTGCCCGCGCGGCTGGCGGCAATACCTCGCCACATGGGGTCTTTAAAGAGTTGCTCAGCACTTTCTGGATCGCTCTCTGCCAGTGCTTTGGCGCCCTGCTGATCCGGGGTCAGCCAGAGGTCATTCCAGAAGTCGGCATAACCGTCGGGGGTGTAGGCCAGGGGCAACAGAACCAGGGCGGCAAGCAAACCCTTGCGAAACAGCAATGCCGCGAACGGCAGTAGTAATAGAACCAGCCAGAACCCCTGATCCTGCCAAATGTCGAGATTTCTTTCCAGCTCCCGCGCCTGCTGGCCGCCCCGTTCCTGTATGGGAGTGAGGAGAGCGTCAATGTCGGCGTCGCTGCCGGTGATGCTGCGGTAAACACCGCCGGCGCGCCGGGCAAGCCCCTCCAGTTCCTTTGAATGCAGTTGGGCGACGACAATGCCGCCGCCGCTGTCGCGGGCAAAGCCGTACTCGTTGAGGGGAATCGGGGCACCTTCATCGCTGCCGACACCGAGAATGGAGAGTCGGAAATCGGGAAATTGCCGCAGTGTGGCCTGGAGGTTTTCCCTTGCATCCGGGGTCAGACCGTCGCTGACCAGCAAAATATCGCCGTCGAGATGACCGGCGTTCATGGCCAGTTCCAGGGCTTTTGCCAGCGCCGCTTCGGCATTGCTGCCGACGGACGGCATAATATTGGGGTGGAGTACCGGCAGCTGGGTAATGATGGTGTTGGTGTCGTCGGTGAGGGGTGTAACCACATGGGCGTCACCGGCAAAGGCGATCAATGCCACAGTGCCTTCCCTGTAGGCGTTGAGCAGATCGATGGTTTTGAGCCTGGCTCTGATGAGGCGATTGGGCTTTATATCCGTCGCCAGCATCGACGGCGATAAATCAAAAAGAATCACCAGCGCCTGCTCCTGCTTGTGGACGGACATGGCTTTTTTATTCCAGGCAGGCCCCGCCAGAGCGATCACCGCCAGCGTGCCGGCGAGCAGTACCCAGGGGCGCAGATTCACGCTTGCCCCGCTGCCCTGTTGCACCAGCAGGGGCAACAGCTCCGGGGCGATAATTTTGCTCCACGAGCCGGGGTTGCGGCCGCGTCTTTGCAGCATCCAGGCGCAGGCTATTACGGCAATAAAGCCGCAGAGCCACCAGGGGCGGAGAAAATGAAACTGGTGGAGATTGGCGATCAATTCAGTCATTGTCCGGCCCCAGGGTACGCAGGCCGACAAGGAGCACAAAACAGCAGAAGGCCACCGCCAAAGGCCAGTGAAACAGAGCCTTGGTGGGGCGCAGAATTTCCTCTTCCTGCGCCACCGGTTCGAGGGTGTCGAGAAGCTCATAAATGGCTTTGAGTTGCTCTGGATCTCTGGCGCGGAAATATTTGCCGCCGGTGGTTGTGGCGATGTCGGTGAGCATGTCTTCGTCGAGATCGGATGAGGGATTGAACGCGCGCGCGCCGAAAAAAGACCGCCTGACCAGCGCGTCTGCGCCTATGCCGATGGTGTAGATGCGAATGTGGTGATCGGCCGCCAATTCCGCCGCTTTGCGGGGCGGCAGCTCACTGGCGGTGTCGGCGCCGTCGCTGAGCAGAATCAGTACCCTACTGTTATCGGGGCGGGACTGCAAACGCTTGATGGCGATGCCTATAGCGTCGCCGATGGCGGTTGCCGGGCCGGCAAAACCGATTTTGGCCTCCTGCAAAAGCTGGTTGAGGGTGCGGCGGTCAAAGGTGAGGGGTGTTTGCAGGTAGGCCTGGCTGCCAAACAGAATCAGACCCAGCTTGTCGCCGCTGCGGCGTGCGACAAATTCCCCCACCACATCCTTGACGACGGTCAATCGCGGGTAGAGTTCATCGTTGATTAGCATATCTTCCATTTGCATGCTTTCGGAAATGTCCACCGCCAGCAGTAAATCCCTGCCGGTGGCGGGAATGGCGATAGCATCCCCCAGCCACTGGGGACGGGCTGCCGACAGGGTCAGGGCAATCCACATAAGGGTCATAAGCACCAGTGGAGCTCGACTTGCTGCTGGTGCGCTGGTTGAACTGGCGGCGGCAGTACGGGCGTAGAGTCGCGATAGCAATGCCGGGGCGGCGGTTTTGGCGGCGGGTAAAATCAGGCGCACCAGCAGGGGTAGGGGTAGCAGAGTCAACATCCACGGCCACGCCAGCTGAAAGGCTTCCGGTATCCAGGGCAGAGTCACAGTAACTGCCCTCGCTTGTGGGTTGCGATCCAGCGGCGCGCAGCCTTGATCAGAACCTCTTGCTGCTGTTGCGAATGGTTGGCAGCTTTGCCGCTGTAAAGTGTGGCGGCAAGGTTGCTGAAAACAACCTGGGGATCTTCACTTTCGCTGCTGGCGAAGGCGGCTGTTAGGGCGCCCTTGTTAAATTCATCGAGCTTTTGCAGCAGCGCCGCTGCAGGCAGAGTGTGCCATGAAGTTTTCGGGTTTGCGGTTTTTGCCGTGCGCCTTATCAGCTGGACAATATCGTTGAGGCTGAAATCCTGCTGGTTCGTCAGGCTATTCAGCAGGGCAAGCGCCTCGCGGCGATAGCGGTTGGCGCTGCGCCGTTGACGCCACCACCATAACGCCATGGCCGTCAATGCCACCGCTAAAAGTGCCAGCAGCCACCAGCCGGGGGCGGGAGGCCAAAATCCCGGGGGCGGCGGCAGGTGCATGTCTCTGAGTTGGTCGAGGGGATTTGTAGGGTTCATCGTCCCCTCCGACCTCGGTGGTGGCTGTTGCGGCTGCCGTAGTGCTTCATCAGTTCCGGCAAAACCGGGTCTTTGGTTGAAAAACCCATCAGATCAGCGCCGATGCGGGTGCTGACAGCCTCCAGCAACTGTTGCTGGCGCAACTGGCTGTTGTGGAAATGGGCGCGGATTTTGCTGTCGCCGGTATTGAGCCGCTGCTGGTTGACGCCATCACTGACCCGGTAAACTCCCGGCGGCGGCAGCGCCGTTTCCAGGGGATCACGGACACAGGCAAGGGTCAGGTCGCAATGGCGCACCAGTTGAAACAGCTGTTTTTCGCCCTCGTGATCGAGACCGTGGAAATCGCTGATAATCACCACCGATGTGCCTGGCGACAGGGCGCGGCGAATATCCTCAAACACCTGGGTCAGTGAGAGTTTGTCTTCGCCAAAATCAAGGAGTTCTTCGCAGGCTGCGCAGAGGCTGTGAATAAACTGAAGAACATTGTGGTGGCTGCGGCGGCTGCGCAGATCCCGCTGCTGGCTCGGGCTGAAAATCATGCCGCCGACCCGGTCATTTGCCCGCAATCCCGCCCAGGCGAGGGTGGTGGCGATTTCCGCCGCCACCAGGGATTTGAGCCTGCGGCTGCCAAAAAACATCGAACTGCGTAAATCCACAGCAATGACCACGGGTCTTTCCCGTTCTTCGCGAAACACTTTGGTGTGGGTTTTGGTGGTGCGCGCGGTAACCCGCCAGTCAATGGTGCGAATATCGTCGCCGGGCTGATAGGGGCGAACTTCGTCAAAATCCATGCCCCGGCCGCGGAAGCGGGATCTGTAATTGCCTGCGGTTGCGGCCATGGCCTGGCGCCTGGGAAACAGCGACAACTGGCGAGCGCCGTGGCGCAGGGCGACAAGGGCGGCGGTGTCGGGCACGGCAATGCCCGAAACTGGCGTTGCCGTTGTTGTGGCTGAGGTTTTTCGTAAAGACGCAAGCTTTGAGGGCTTTAACGTCATTGCACTGGCCATGGTTTTACTCATGTGGCGGTTCGATGGCAATCCTGGGATCAGGCGGAAGCCACGGCGTTGAGCAGGCTGTCGATGACTGCGTTTGGCGTTACGCCACTGGCTTCAGCTTCAAAACTGAGAATAATGCGGTGGCGAAGAACATCGTGGCTGACAGCGCGAATGTCGTCTGGGGTGACAAAGTCGCGACCAGCCAGCCAGGCGTGGGCGCGGCTGCAGCGATCAAGAGCCAGGGTGGCGCGGGGGCTGGCGCCAAACTCCAGCCACTGGGGCAAATTGTTGTCGTAGGCTGCGGGGTCGCGGGTTGCCAGTACCAGCTGCACCAGATACTCCTCGACATCATCGGCCATATGCAGCTGCATGATTTTTTTGCGGGCGCTGAAAATGTCCGCCTGGCTCAGCACCAGTGGCGGCGGTGGTGTGGTGTCAAAGGACTCTTCCCTGGACAGGCGCAAAATGCGTTTTTCGCTTTCACCGCCGGGATAGTCGACAAGCACATGCATTAAAAAGCGGTCGAGCTGGGCTTCCGGCAGGGGATAGGTGCCCTCCTGCTCGATGGGGTTTTGGGTTGCCATCACCATAAAGAGATCGGGAAGGGGGTAGGACGATGAGCCGATACTGACCTGTTGCTCCGCCATGGCTTCCAGCAGTGCCGACTGGACTTTGGCGGGCGCCCGATTGATTTCGTCCGCCAGCAGCAGATTGTGGAAAATGGGGCCGCGCTGAAACACAAAAGAACTGTCCTGGGGGCGATACATATCACTGCCGGTAATGTCCGCGGGAAGCAGATCGGGAGTGAACTGGATGCGATGAAAATCCCCCTCGATAGCGGCCGCCAGGGTTTTGATGGCCTTGGTCTTTGCAAGCCCGGGCGCACCTTCCACGAGGAGATGGCCTCCCACCAGCAAAGCGATCAACAGCCGCTGGGTGAGATGGCTCTGGCCGATAATATGGCTGTCAAGATATTGGTGTAACTCAATAAACCCTTGTTGTTCCTGCATATTGCTGACTGTGTCCTTTGGCCTGTTGTGGTGCAGTTTTCCGTTGTAAGCGCTGCGAAGTCACTGCGAGTTGAACTCTTGGGATGGTTATGACCACGGAAATAACCACTATATCCACGACGCTTTGTTTCTCTAACATGGAGGCGATGACGAAAATTAAAAGGGCAGTGCAGCCTTTAGGCTAACATAACCGGGTTCAATGGTGACTATGGAAAGGGTTTTCAGTATTCTAGTGTTGCTTCAACTTGATATTGTCAGCCTTGCACAATCTTCAGGCATCGCCAACAGGGCTGGCTCCTACAAGCTCATAATTTTTTCGGTAGGAGCCAGCCCTGCTGGCGATGGCGCTCCAGAAGACAAAATCAAATGGAAGAACGATTAAAACCTGTCGAACTCAAGGCTTTTTTCCAGTAGATCCGCCTCGGGTTCGCCAGGCTCCCAGCCCTCATCTCGATGGATATTGATACCCCATGTACTCTTCGCTGCGCAATCTGCTGTTCTGTTTTCCCGCCGAAACCGCCCATGAACTCAGTTTGGATATGCTTGGCGCAAGCGAGCGCCTCGGCTTGATGAAGCTGTTTGCCGCCCAAGTGCCTGATAAACCCGTGGAGGTTATGGGGCTCAGTTTTGCCAACCCTGTAGGACTGGCGGCAGGGCTTGATAAAAATGGCGACTGTTTCAATGCCCTCGGCGCTCTCGGTTTTGGCTTTGTCGAAGTGGGCACAGTGACTCCCAGGCCGCAACCCGGTAATGCCAAGCCGCGAATGTTTCGTCTCCCGGAGGCAGAGGCTATTATCAATCGCATGGGTTTTAACAATCTGGGCATAGACCACCTGGTCGCCAACGTCGCGCGCCGCCGCTATCAAGGCGTGCTCGGTATCAATATTGGCAAGAATGTCGACACGCCGGTGGAGCAAGCGCTTGACGACTATCTGCTCGGCCTAGAAAAAGCCTACGACCACGCCGATTACATCACCATCAACATCTCATCCCCCAATACGCCGGGACTGAGGACACTACAGTTTGGCGACAGTCTTAAATCACTGCTGAACCCTGTCAAAACCCGGCAGCAGCAACTGGCGGACGCCACCGGCAGATATGTGCCCCTGGCGGTAAAAATTGCCCCCGATATGAGTGACGATGAAATTCGCGAAACGGCGAAAACCCTGGTGTCTGCCGGAATCGATGGGGTTATCGCCACCAATACCACCCTGGGGCGGCAAGGTGTTGAAGGTCTTAGGTACGGTGATGAAGCCGGTGGCCTCAGCGGTGCTCCGGTGCGGGAAAAATCCACCCAGGTTATAGGGGCGCTCGCTGATGCCCTGGAAAACCGCTTGCCCATCATCGGTGTCGGCGGTATCGACAGCGCTTCTACAGCGCGGGAAAAAATTGAGGCCGGGGCCACACTGTTACAGATTTATACAGGTTTCATCTATAAAGGTCCGCAGTTGATTCGAGATATTGTCGACGGGCTTTGAATCCCGCCACAACCTTAAGCCTGGCCGCAAACAGTCTTATCAATAATAGTGCTACGAATGCTGAGGTGAGTTGTCGGCGCTTGAGGACTTTGCCCCGCAGAGCGCCGGGCTTGCCAACGGCCAACTCCGCAGCATCCGTCGGCACCTTCTGAACATCGGCGCGCTGATCCTGCGCAAGTCATCCCATTCGCTTTCTGCTCAGCCCCAGACCCGGTCAGGCTCTATTTGCTCGCGTCGCCACTGCACTCAATATTTTCTCACCGCTACCGTTACCGACGCCGTCCAGGCGCATTGGCCAGCAATGGGCTTGAAGGGAATTCCATAAAACTCATAGATTATTAAATATAGCCAAATAGTTTACACAAAATGAACAACGTGTATAATCAGGCAGCATTCTCTGTTATGCCCGGTAAGACAATTACTAGCAGTGTCGGTCAGGGGGCAGCGCATCTGCGTTTGTCAGGTCTATCAGACTGGCGGAGAAAGCTCTCAATCGAAGCTCATAACCAATAATGTGGGGAATTCAGCATATGATAAACGTTAAAAAACAGGCTCTTTGCGGAGCCGTAGTCGCTGGTCTGGCATCGTTAGTTGCAGTAGACGTGCTGGCAGCGTCTTCATTTGCCCTTGAGGAAATTGTTGTAACCGCCCAAAAGCGTTCGGAGAGCGCCCAGGATGTGGGTATGTCCATTACGGCTCTGTCCGGAGACAGTCTCAAAGCAAGCGGCGTTGTCACTACCAGTGATCTCGGTAAAGTTGTTCCCGGTTTTGTGTATACAAAAACACCCAGAGGAACGCCGACCTATGCTCTTCGCGGTATAGGGTTTGATGATAACTCCCTGGCGTCTGCACCTACGGTGTCTACTTACCTGGATGAAATTCCAATGGCCTATCCGGTAATGACACGCTTTGCTGCGTTCGATCTGGCACAGGTCGAAGTTCTTAAGGGGCCACAGGGTATTCTCTTCGGTCAAAACTCCACCGGCGGCGCCATTAACTTCATTTCCCAGAAGCCTTCCGATGAGTTTGAAGCCGGTATCGAGGCCAGTTACGGCAAATTTAACACCTTTGAAACCCAGGGCTATATCAGTGGTGCCCTTTCCGACACCTTCCGGATTCGCGCCAGTGGTATGTCTATTCAGTCCGATGAAGGCTGGCAAAAAAGTATTACCCGCGACGACGAGCTGGGTGAGCAGGATGTATTCTCGGGCAGATTGATTGCCGACTGGACGCCTACTGAAAATCTGGGGGTAGTGTTGACACTGCAGGGCTGGGTCGACAAATCCGATACTCAGGCGGCACAATTGTTGGAAACCCACCATTCCATCGACCCCACCGCTGTTGCCGCCTATGACGCCTATCCCCGCGCCGCCAATAATGCCGAGTCCGCAGACTGGGATGCGAATCCAGTCAGGCCTCTGGAGCGCGATGATCAGTTTTTCCAGCCTTCCCTGCGGATCGATTACAGCCTCTCTGATGCCATTACCCTGACCTCCATCACGGCATATTCGGACTACGAGCAGGATTTTAATCAGGATACCGATGGCGCCAATTTGCAAAACTTCAGCTTGACCAATATCGGCAGCATCGAGTCCCTGAGCCAGGAATTGCGCTTGACCGGGGATCACGGTGATCTCAAATGGATATTGGGTGTGAACTACACCGAGGACGAAACCGTCGATGACACCTATTATTATTTCGCCAACAATTCGGTTAATGGCGCCCTGGGTATTGCCGAAGCCTTCTCCAGTGCTGATCAGGACATGGAAACCCGCGCCGTTTTCGGTAACGTTGCCTGGAGTTTTACCGATGCACTCACCCTGAATATCGGTGCCCGTTATACAGAGGATGAGCGCACCTACGCCGGCTGTACCGGCGATACTGGTGATGGCACCATGGCGGCGGCCTTTGATGGGCTGTGGCAGGCGGTTTTCGGCGTTGTTAACAATATTCAGCCCGGCGGCTGTACCACGGGTACCAATGGTGTTGCCGGCCTTGTTCACAGGGAGCTTGACGAAGACAATGTTAGCTGGCGTCTCGGTCTCGACTGGCAGGTCAATGAAAATTTACTGAGCTACGCCAACGTCAGTAAAGGTTACAAGTCGGGCAGTATTCCCGCCGTCAATTCGTCCACCTCCGCCCAGATTGAGCCTGTTACCCAGGAGTCGGTGCTGGCCTACGAGGTGGGTTTCAAAAGTACACTGCTCGATGACAGAATGCGCCTCAACGGCGCGGCCTTCTACTACGATTACGAAGACAAGCAGCTGCGCGGCCGCATACTTGACTTCGTCTTTGGCCCCCTTGAAGCCCTGGTCAATATTCCGGAGTCGGAAGTTTATGGCGCCGAGATTGGCATGGATCTGGTGCCTGTGGAGGGGCTGACCCTGTCATTAAATGCCTCCTATACAGAAACTGAAGTCACGGACGAGTTTTTAAACTACGACCCGCTGGCCAACGGAATTGATTATAACGGGCTGTCCTTTCCCCATACGCCAGAGCTGCATATCACCGCCAATGTCAACTATGAGCGGGAGATTACTGATGCAGTCATAGGTTTTGCCGGATTCAGCGTTCTTCATCAGGATGAAACCACCGGGCTTTTCAACGATCCCGCTGTGCTGGCGGCATCGCCAATTTCACCGTTTCGCCCGGGCGTCAATGCCGATCCCAACACCTTTGATGTCGATTCCTACACCACGGTTGATGCCAGGTTTGGTATTGAAAGCGTGGACGGCACCTGGAAAACCTGGATCTGGGGTCGCAATATTTTTGATGAGTACTACTGGAATAATGCCACCCAGTCCCTGGATAGCTTCTACCGCTTGAGCTCAATGCCGAGAACCTATGGCATTGCTGCATCCTATCAGTTCTAAACGGTTTTTTAGCCTTTGTGTCGACCCGATCACCGCTGCCGGTGGTCGGGTTTTTTGTTTAACAGCAGTTCCCTGAGCAAGGTTGTCTATCCATCGCGAAGGATAGTTGCCGTTCAGATTCAATTGTCTATGCCGCTCCGGCCATTGCTATTGTTTGCGCTGCATTAGTGCTGGGCGAGTCGCTGTCATTACGGCAGATGTTAGGCGCATTTTCTATTGTCGGCTCGGTTTTTTCCTAATTTTGTGGTCAGCACCTGGGCGCATAACCGTCCATTCGTCGGAGTCTTCGAAATAAAACAGTAAAAAGGTTGAAAAATAAACATAGTGTTCATTATACTTAAACAGTAAGATTATTTTTGTCTTGTTAATTTCAGTCATCTGGCTTTGTCCAGGTGAAAACAACCGAGGAGCATAAAATGCATAATACAAGTCCGAATATTATCTGGTTCAAAGATTCACTGGGAACGGAGCTCCCCGAAGTAGGCGGCAAAGGTGCTAATTTGGGTAGGCTGACTGCGGCGGGGTTTGATGTTCCTCCCGGATTCGTTGTTGGTACCGCTGCCTATATCACCCATATGGAGAACCTCAGGGAAACGATTTCCAACGAGCTGGCATCGGTCAATTTTGATGACGCTGTCAATCTCGATACCTGCACCGCCAAAATTCGCGAGTTGATTACTGATGCGTCCATGCCGACGCAGGTCGCTCAGGGTATTGCCCAGGCCTATAAGCAAATGGGCGATAAGCTCTATGTTGCCGTGCGTTCATCTGGCACTTCTGAGGATCTCGAAGGCGCTTCTTTCGCCGGTCTTCACGATACCTATCTGGATATTCGCGGTGAAGAAGACGTCATTGACGCCGTGAAGCGCTGCTGGGCATCCATGTGGTCGGCGCGGGCGACTTTTTACCGCAATTCCCAGGGCTTTGATCACTTCAGCTCGTCCATTGCCGTGGTGGTGCAGACGATGGTTGAATCGGAAGTGTCTGGCGTCATGTTTACCGGCAATCCGCTCAACAGCGCAACCGATCAAATCATGATCAACGCCAGCTGGGGTCTTGGCGAAGCGGTGGTATCCGGTATTGTCACACCCGACGAAATCATTGTTCGTCACCGCGATCTGAAAATTCTCAACAAAACCCTGGGTTCCAAAGCCGTGCGCATTGTGCGCAATGCTGAGACTGGGCGGGGTATTGTCGAACAACAGGTAGAAACTGAAAATCAACAACGTTTCTGTATGACTGATGCTCAGTTCAGCGAGTTGGCAGCACTTGGCCGTCGTATTCAGAAAACCTACGGCGAGTTTCCACAAGATATTGAGTGGGCCTATCAAAATGGCCAGTTTTACGTGTTGCAAGCGCGGCCGGTCACCGGTGTAGAGTTTTCCTGGGATGCGGATATTACCGGCAGCGTGCAGGGCAACGACGACGGCATCGAATTTGACGAAATCTGGTCGCGCAATTTCCCTGAAGAGATGTGGACTGGCGCCATATCGCCGCTCATGTTCTCCTGGCGTTGCTGGGGTCTCAACCAGTGCCACAGTGTTGGTGTGCGCGCCTTCGGTTACCCGGAGCTCGATTACACAACCCGCAGGCTGTGGATCTACAACAAAGGGGTTTCTTATCATAACTGCAAAGCCGATCTGGAAATGATCAAGCTGGCGGTGCCGCCCCAGCTGCGCCCTGCGTTGCTCGATAAAATTCCGGTGGCCTGGCACGAGGAAGCGCTCAATGCTCCCTTTGACTGGGATCGCTATATGAACATGTTCCAGACCGTTGAGAAGAGTCGTCCGGATATGGGGCTCAACTGGTGGCGCGTCATTCGTGACGATTTCATTAACAACACAAAATACCGGGAAGAGACCAAACCCCTGTCAAAAGAGGAGTTGGCAACCTTTTCCGATTATGACCTCAAGCAATACATTGCCAAAGTGGTAAGGCTGGAGGTGGCTTCCTATGATCCCCCCTGGAACGGCCTGCTGTGGTACATGCGCGAAGCCCTCGGCTGGATTAACTGGATGCTGGAAAACTGGTACGACGGCGACAGAACCAATCTGTTTATGGCGCTGGTAACCGGCACCAGAAAACCCACGATCACTACCATTGAAAACCACCGTGTATGGCAGTTGGCCGACCTCATTTACAAGTCGCCCGAGCTGACATCCTTGCTGGAAATGTACCCTGACGCGCGCTTTTTCGATTATGTCGAGCAATGTGTCGACGGCCCGGCGTTCAAAAAACTCCACGACGAGCATATGCGCCTGGGCGGCCACCGCGGCCATCCCGACCGCGATATTGAATTTGATCGCCGCGCCGACAACCCTGCGGTTGATGTTGCCCTGTTTAAAGGCCTAATGGGTACGCCTGATCCCCTGGTTCAGGAAGAGACGATGCGCGCGAAGCTGGAAGACAATATTGAGCATGTCTATCAGAACCTGATGGCGCAGGACAATGGTTTGATGAAGTCCCAGGCATTTCGCTTCCTGATCGATTTTGCCCACAACAGCCTTGAATTCCGCGATAATGAGCGCGAAGTGATGGACTGGTCCACCTACGCCATTAAGCTCGGTTATGAAGAGATTATGCGCCGCTGTGAACAGCGCGGTCTGCTGGCCGAAGCCCATGACGGCTATTTTCTTACCCAGGAAGAGCTCTACGATGTGCTCGCGGGCAAGGCGAATATGCCGCTGTCAAAAGCGAAAATTGCTGCGCGCAAAAAGAATTTCGATCTTATCAATCGCAAAGTTGTTCATCCTCCCAAGTATCTGCAAGCGGGTCTGCCGGCAAACGTGGATGCAGCAGCGGTGCACGGTGACGGCGTGTTGACGGGCAAAACCACCAGCACCGGTAAAGTCACTGGAACGGCAAGGGTGGTGCGCGAACTGTCCCAGATTGGCACTGTGAAAAAAGGCGAAATTCTCATCGTTCACGCCACCGATCCGGGCTGGACGCCTGTATTCATGCTGATCACCGGTATTGTTCTCGAAACAGGTGGATTGATTTCCCACGGCGCCTTGCTGGCGCGGGAATACGGTTTGCCTGGGGTTCAGATTCCGGGGGCTCTGGAGCTGATTCCCGATGGGGCAACAATTACCCTGGATGGTGACTCTGGCATGGTGATCATTCACGATGAAGACAATCCCCCTGCCCAGGAAGTTGCCTGATAGTGGCGTAAGCCAAGTAAAACCTCTTAGCCTTGTGCTGGCCTAGAGGTTTCACCTTTCAGTCTGGCCAGCGCCATTACCCAATGGCGCTGGCCAGTTCCGTTAATGGGGTCTGGTTTTGATTTTAATGACTCACCTCGCGACGGATTCCTGAGGTTGGCTGACTTCTGAGCAGTTTCGTTGCTGTATCGAGTTTCGAGCCATGGCAAAAAGTGTATAATTTCATCTTTATTCAGGATTGATAATCAGATTGAAAATTCCATCGCGTCCCACAAGGCGAACTCGCGCCCGCAATGGCGGCGCCAAGCCTTCCATTGAGTCAAGGCTGCTGGCTGCGTCAGAGCGCCTTCTTGAAAAAGGCCACACCTTCGCCACCTTGTCCATTGAACAATTGACTACGGAAGCGGGTATTTCCCGGGGAACTTTTTATCTGCACTTTAAAGATAAGGGTGAACTGGTGGCTCGCCTGATGGATTTTTTTGTCGAGGAGTTAGGCAAAAATCTCGGTACCTGGACAGCTAATGCAACTGATGCCGAGCGCCTGGATGTGATCGCTGCCGTGCAGGCGATGGTTAAAACCTTTAAAAAACACCAGGCCATTATTATTGCCGTCAGGGATACAATGCCCAACGACAAAAATGTCGAAGAAGTCTATTTTAGAATGGTCGACAAAATTTCCGCTATGGCGCAAAAGTCGGTGGCAACCATTAAAGACCGCGGCAAAAGCCGTTCAGGCACCACTGCGGATGTTGCCGACGCCCTGGCAAAAGTGATCGCCCTTTATTGCACCTACCTTATCGACAAGCAGAATCCGGCAGCGATGAAAAAAACCTCAACTGCTCTTGGCTATATTTGTGAAAGTGCAATTTTTGCCGACGGTCAGTGACTGCCGGACATGGTGCTAGGCGCAGATGGTTGAAAGTGGAACTTGTGGCGATTAAGGCTGCAGGCGCTCAATTTCGCTGGCGAACCGTACTGAATGGGTTTGTTGCGGGTTGGCGGCAATAGGGATGAGAACCCCGCTAGCAGGAGCTAATACCCATTGGCCTGGAGATAGGTGTTGTCACTGGCTTTTTTGGCCGGCTGCCACATATTGATCACGTTGTCGGCGTGGTGACCCGAGAGTGTTTCAGCCACCAGCTCCAAGGTGCTTTCCTTGCATTGCCCACAGCACAGACCCACTTCCAGACGATCCTGTAATTCGTCATAGTCGGAAGTTCCGCTGAGAATCTCCTGGCGGATCTGCTTTTCGGTGACACCTTTGCAAACGCAAATATACATTTCAGTACTCCAGGTACGTTAGTCTGTACCATTTCTAACCGGGCTTATGATAAGTGTGATGCTAATGATAATGATTGTCAATAAGTCTGGCTGACAAAAGTGATGATTTTCACCGGACAAAGGTTTTAACTGATGGAAACCTTGACTACAATCAGGCTATGCAGCAGATCTTGTTGTTAGCGGGTCGCCTTCGTGACCTGGAAAGCCCAAAAATAGTACAAGTTCAGGACAAACATTCAGGAGAATGCAGTGAAAGGTGATAAGAAGGTTATTGAATATCTTAATGGGGCGCTCAAAAACGAGCTCACGGCAATCAACCAGTATTTCCTTCATTCCCGTATGTGCAAGGATTGGGGGCTCAAGAAACTCGCGGATAAAGAATATGAAGAATCCATTGACGAGATGAAACACGCAGATAAGCTCATCGAGCGAGTTCTGTTCCTCGAAGGCCTGCCCAACCTTCAGGATCTTGGCAAGCTGTTTATCGGCGAGGATGTCCTCGAAGTTCTTCAGTGTGATCTCAAGCTGGAAATGGTGGCCATTCCTCTGCTGCGGGAAGCCATTGCCTACTGTGAGACTGTTTCTGACTATGTGTCTCGAGATCTTTTTGCGGCTATTCTCGAAAGTGAAGAGGAGCATGTAGACTGGCTGGAAACCCAGCTCGGTTTGGTTGAGCGCCTGGGAATCCAGAATTACCAGCAGTCCATGTCCTAACCATTGCGGTGACATTGTTGCAAAAAAAACCGTTAAAACTGACGCTGCTTGACGACAAGCCCCGGTCTTTCCGGGGTTTGTCTTCTCTGAAGTATAGCCAAAAAGCTATGTATATACTTTTTTCTCTGGGCTATACTCGCAGGTCGGTTAACAATAGGTATGTACTGTGGGTGAGAAAAAGAAGAAAGCGGGCAAAAACAAGGACGCTCAGCTTATCATTCGAGTGAGCAAGGAAGAGCGCAAGGCATTCGTTGATCTTTGTGAAAGTATAGACACCACGGCCGCCCGTGAGATTCGTCATTTTATGCGCCAGTTCGTTGCTGATCGCCAGGGCGCCGATGAACAAGAATCCTGACTGCCGCGCCTATACCCATTTGCTGGTTGGCAGTGCCTGCAACCAGCAAATGCTGATTGCAGGCGCGGGGTTTATCAATTAACAGAAACCTGTAACCGCTGTTCTCTGTCAGAAACCTTTTCGATGTTGTAGATAAAGCGTTTCTTGACGCCGTGAACAGCAACAGTGCTGCCCTGTTCATAAGCCAGGCCAAAAGTGGCATTTTCTAAAGCGCGAATAGTGGTGTCGTCAAAAAAACCTTTTGCCGACGATTCAAGAATCTGAATATTTTCAGCCTTGCCTTGCTCATTAATGCTGTACTGAACCAGCACTTCGCCGGTAACGCCGTGCCGTAGCGCCATTCTTGGGTATAGCGGAATGGGTTGCCACACGGTTTTGCCACTATTGATACTGAGACCGGGAAGGCCGGTCACTTCCACTTCGTAAGGGCCGCTGGCGGCAAAAGCGCCAGTAGCAGAGAGCAGCGCAGCTGCGGCAACAAACATTTTTACTCGTTTCATAGTACACCCCCTGAGGTCAAATACAGCGCTTTAAGGCGCTTTCTAATACATTCAATATACATGGTATATACATTAATAGGGTGCGGCAAGATTTTTTTGAAAATTTTTTGCGAAAAACCATTATTGTCATATGAATGAAATAATACAGTGGTATCAGGCTCGTGCCTTGCCCCGTGACTGCTGAGGGCTATCTTTATTGTCCCGTGAATAATTGCTGATAGAATGCAGGCCTTGTCCGCCGACCGGCGTTGCTGCGTTTGTCGTAATGAACGCTGCATCCATGCGGTTCAAACCTATCAGCTGCTTTACCCAGGGTTACCCCAATCTTATGCAAGACGCTGCTTTCAAAGATATACACAGGGAACGCCGGCTGTTTCTGATTCGTGTTAGCGCTGCGGCTCTGGGCATTTTGCTGCTGACTGCGGTTTTACTGGCGCGCTACTACTATTTACAGATTATCAGGCACGAGGATTTCGCCACCCAGTCTGAGAGCAATCGCGTTCATGTTCGCCCCATTTCACCCACAAGGGGGCTTATTTATGATCGCAACGGCGTGTTGCTGGCGGATAATAAAGCCGGTTTTACCCTCTCCATTGTCGTGGAGCGCAGTGAAAATCTCGATCAGTTACTGGCGGATTTGGATACATTGCTGAATTTGAACGACGAGGAGCTCGGTCGCTTTCATAAACAAAAATCCCGCCGCAAACCCTACGAACCTGTGCCGCTGCGCATTAACCTCAGCGAACTCGAACAGAGTATTCTGGCGGTCAATGAGTTCCGTCTCGAAGGTGTTGAAATCACCGCCCAGCTGGTCAGGCATTATCCCCATGCAGAGCTGTTGTCCCATGTTCTCGGTTATGTCGGCCGCATTAATGACCGGGAACTGCCAGAACTCGACCCTGTGCGCTATAGCGGCACCTATGTCATTGGCAAGACCGGAATTGAAAAATCCTACGAAGATCAACTCCTTGGCGAGGTGGGTTACGAGCACGTCGAAACCAACGCGCGGGGGCGCGTAATGCGCCTGCTGGAGCGGATTGCGCCCGCGGTGGGCAAAGATTTGCATCTCTATATGGATATTCGTCTTCAGCAGGTGGCCTATGACGCCCTGGGTGAAGAGAAGGGGGCGATAGTGGCCATGGATGTGCGAACCGGAGGGGTTCTCGCCATGGTCAGTAAGCCGGGGTTTGACAGTAATCTCTTTGTCACTGGAATCAGTAGTAAGGATTACAACGACTTGCTGAATTCGCCGGACAGACCTCTGTTCGACCGGGTAACCCAGGGGCAATATCCGCCCGGCTCCACGGTTAAGCCCGTGTTTGGTCTTGCTGCGCTGGACTCCGGTGTCATGGACATGGCGTCGACCATTTATGACCCCGGATTCTATCGCTTGCCCAACAATACCCACAAATACCGCGACTGGAAAAAAGGTGGCCACGGCAGCAAGGTTGACCTGCACATGGCAATTGTCCAATCCTGCGATACCTATTTTTATACCGCAGGGGTGAAAATGGGGATTGATGAACTCTATTTTTATGGCAGCAAATTTGGCCTTGGGGAAAGAACGGGAATAGATTTGCCCTCCGAGCAGCCTGGTTTGATGCCCTCCCGGGAATGGAAGCACGGTGCCCGGGGCGTGTCCTGGTATCCCGGCGATACCGTAAACACCAGTATCGGCCAGGGTTTTATGCTGACAACACCGCTGCAGCTCGCGGTGATGGCCAGTCGTCTGGCAAGCAGGGGAGACAGGCTTGCTCCGCGAATGGTTCGCGATATTGGCGAAGATACCCACAGGGAAAAGGTGTCACTGGGTCGCATTGAGGCCAAGGACGAACATTGGGATTATGTGCTCAATGCCATGAAAGATGTGGTTCACGGCGACAGGGGTACCGCCAAAATTGTCGCCAAGGGACTCACCTATACCATGGCCGGAAAAACTGGCACCGCCCAGGTGGTGGGCATTCGCCAGGGCGAAACCTACAACGCCAGTCTGCTGGCGAAAAAGAATCGCGACCACGCCCTTTTTATCGCCTTTGCTCCGGCTGAAGATCCTGAAATTGCGGTTGGTCTCATTGTCGAAAACGGTGAGCACGGCAGCAGTACGGCAGCGCCCATTGCTCGCGCCATTTTTGATAGCTATATGGCGTTAAAACAACAGGATCTGGAACAAGTGGATGATGAAACACAACGCTGAATTTGTTCGTACCATGCGTCCCGAAGGCTCCGTGCTATACGGTTCCGGGGGGTGGCAGAAAATCCATGTGGATCTGCCCCTGCTGCTGCTGCTGTGCGCCGCCTGCGCCGCGGGGCTTTTTATTCTCCAAAGCGCCAGCGGTGAAAACTACTTTTATGTGGAGAGACAGGCTGTTTTTATGGCTTTGGGTATGGTCGCCATGCTGGTGGCGGCGCAATTCAGCCCGAGATTTTTACAGCGCTGGGCTTTTCTGCCCTATCTCTGTGGAATCCTGCTGTTAATTGCAGTGATTTTTATTGGTACAGGCGCGAAAGGAGCGCAACGCTGGCTCGATCTGGGAGTGATACGCTTTCAACCTTCCGAAATTCTTAAAATCGCCGGCCCGTTGATGATCGCCAGTTATTTGGGCAACCACCATTTGCCTCCCAGCTTCAAGCATGTGCTTGTTTCTGTGGCATTGCTCCTGGTGCCCGCGCTCCTGGTGGGCATTCAGCCCGATCTCGGTACCGCGCTGCTGATTTTTGCGGCGGGGTTTTTTGTCGTCTTTCTTTCCGGGCTCAGGAAGCGCTACCTGTTTGGCGCCATTCTGGCTGTACTGGCGCTGGCGCCACTGTTCTGGTTTTTCCTTCTCCACGACTATCAAAAAACCCGGATTCTCACCTTGCTTGATCCCCAGGCGGACAAACTCGGCGCGGGTTGGAATATTATTCAGTCGACGACGGCTATTGGCTCCGGTGGCCTTCATGGCAAGGGCTGGGCAAAGGGAACCCAATCCCAGCTGGATTTTCTTCCCGAGAGTCATACGGATTTTATTATCGCAGTGCTTGCCGAAGATTTTGGCCTTATAGGGGTTGTCTCCCTGCTGTCTCTTTACCTTTTGATCATTGCGCGCGGACTGGTCATCAGTATCAATGCCCAGACCATGTTTGGTCGACTGCTGGCGGGCAGCATTACCCTGACATTTTTTGTTTATGTCTTCGTGAATATGGGCATGGTTTCTGGAATTCTGCCGGTGGTTGGCGTGCCGCTGCCTTTTGTCAGCTACGGCGGAACAGCAGTTGTGACCTTGATGTTGGGATTTGGTATGCTGATGGCCGTCAGCACCGAAAAAAAACGCAGTTGAGAAATAAAAGGAAAAGCGAGTATGCGCAAATGGTTGTTCCTGTCGGCAGCATTGTCCCTGAGCACTTTTGGCAGTTTGGCGTTGGGGAGTGATGTTCGAACCTACCAGCAGCATCCCCAGGCGCTGGCTTTTGTCGATAAAATGGTCGTCGACCACAGTTTTGACAGGCAGGCGCTGCTCGCTCTGTTTGCCCAGGCGGAGCACAAGCAGAGCATTATTGACGCCATGAATCGCCCCGCGGAAAAGGTTAAGCCCTGGAAGGATTACCGCCAGATTTTTATTCAGGAAAAACGCATCGATCTGGGCGCAGCATTCTGGCGTAAGCACAGCGACACCCTCGATGCCGTCGAGAAAAATTACGGTGTGGATGCGGCCATTATCGTGGCTATCATTGGCGTTGAAACCTATTACGGCCGCAATACCGGCAGTTATCGCGTTATCGATGCCCTGACCACGCTGGCCTTTGACTACCCCAAGCGCAGTCCTTTTTTTACCAAGGAGTTGGAGAATTTCCTTCTTCTCAGCCGTGAACAGGCTCAGGATCCCCTCGCCCTGAAGGGCTCTTACGCCGGCGCCATGGGCTACGGTCAGTTTATGCCCAGCAGCTATAGAGCCTACGCGGTGGATTACGACGGCGATAACATTGTTGATATCTGGAATAACCCTGAAGACGCCATTGCCAGCGTTGCCAATTATTTTGTTCGCCACGGCTGGCAAACCGGCCAGCCCGTGGCAGCCCGCGCTACCGCCGTGTCCGGCTACGACAATCAAAAATTTAATGAACTAGAGCAGCCAACAGTCACCTTGAAGCAGCATAAAAGCGCGGGCCTTGCTGTTATTGGCAAATACCCGCCGCAACTCAAGGCCATGCCCATGAAGCTGGAGGGGGAGAGGGGTGATGAATACTGGCTTGGCTTTGATAACTTTTATACCATAACCAGATACAATCACAGCCATAGGTACGCAATGGCGGTGTTTCAATTGAGTGAATTGATAGGTAAACGGGTAGGGCGTGATTAATCTCAGGATATTCATACTGGCGTTTTTGTGCCTGCTTGTGGTGTCGTGCGGCGGCGGCGTTAAAGACGGGGCGCCGCGAAGAGATATAGACGCAAGCAACATTCCCGATGCTGTTCCCCGCTTTGAGCCCATCACCAAGGCCGGCAACAAAAGCCCTTATGTGGTGTTTGGCAAAAAGTATTATGTTCTGCCCAGTTTTAAAAATTATCGCGGCAAGGGGCTGGCGTCCTGGTACGGCACCAAATTCCACGGCCAGAAAACCTCAAACGGCGAAACCTACAATATGTACGCCATGACTGCGGCGCATAAAACCCTGCCGATTCCCTGTTATGTACAGGTCACCAACCTTGAAAATGGTCGAAAAGCCATAGTGCGCGTCAACGACCGCGGCCCCTTTCACGACGACCGGGTCATTGATCTCTCCTATGCCGCCGCCAAAAAGCTCGGTGTTTATGGCGCAGGAACCGCCAGGGTTGAAGTCGTCGCCATCGATCCGGCGAACTTTCAGGGCAATTCCGTTGAGTCGCCACGGGTCGCCGCCACTGATCCGGTTCCAAGCAGGGAAAAGGCGGGTGCTGGCAAGATTTTTCTCCAGGTTGGCGCATTTTCGACACCGGATGCGGCAGAAAACTATCGCCTGCGCGCGGCTAACCGCACGGCATATCCCGTCAATGTGCGCCAGGAATACACAGGCGGCAAGGCTCTCTTTAAAGTCCTTGTCGGTCCCTTTGATACACAGAACCGCCTCCTGGCCACCAAAGACTCCTTGCAACGCCACGAAAATCTGCCGTCTTTTGTGGTCTATGATTAATTGCGGGCACTGTTAAGGGCTTCAGGTTTTTTTCAACGCCTCCCATGATAGAATTCCTGCCGTTCATCCACTGAAAATCCCAATTTCAATTCCTTCCAGCTAACAGGATCCTTTAGCATGTTGAAAAAATTGACACAAACCGGACTTGTCATTTTTCTTGCCGTCTGTGGCTCTTTTTCGCAGGCGGAGCTACTTATGCCGGCACCGCCACAGATTGCCGCCACTGGCTGGGTGCTGATGGATGCCAATACCGGCCAGGTTATTGTCGAGCACAATGCTCGCGAGCGTTTGCCGCCTGCGAGTCTCACTAAAATGATGACCAGCTATATTGTCTCCCAAGAGATCGAAAATGGTCGCATCAAGGAAGACGATATCGCCAGGGTCAGTGAATACGCCTGGAAAACCGGGGGTTGGGCCAGCGGCAGTTCAGTAATGTCACTGCTGCCCAATTCCGAAGCGAAAGTTATCGACTTACTCCGCGGTGTAATCATTCAGTCTGGCAATGACGCCTCTATTGTTCTTGCCGAGCATCTCGCCGGATCCGAAGCCGCATTCGCTGATATTATGAATCAGCAGGCGGAAATTCTTGGCATGAAAGACAGCCATTTTGAAAACGCCACCGGGCTTCCCGGAGAAAATCACTACACCACGGCCTATGATATGGCGCTCATGGCGCAGGCACTGATTCGCGATTTTCCCGCCCACTACAGCATCTATTCGGAAAAGTACTTTGAGTACGACAATCACCGCCAGCCTAACCGCAACCGCCTGCTGTGGCGGGACAGCTCTGTTGATGGCGTGAAAACCGGCCATACCCAGGAGGCAGGCTATTGTCTGGTGGCTTCAGCGGTGCGGGATGGCATGCGCCTGATTTCTGTGGTGATGGGCACTTCCGGTGAAGAAGTGCGGGCTCGAGAGTCACAGACGCTGCTTTCCTATGGTTTTCGCTATTACGAAACTGCGAAACTGTTCAGTGCCGGGGAAGTTCTTGTGGAAAAAAGCCGGGTTTGGTACGGTGACAAAGACCATGTCAATCTGGTGGCCAATGAAGATATTTACGCCACCATTCCCCGCGGTTCACAGGAGCAGTTAAAAACAGAGGTTCAAGTGGAGCCTGTGCTCAAGGCTCCCCTCGAAAAAGGTCAGGAATTGGGGCGTGCCAAGGTGATTTTCGACGGTAAGCAACTGGCAGATATTCCCGTCGTGGTTGCGGATACGGTTGCGGAGGCCGGGCTTTTTAGCCGTCTCTGGGATGCGATCATGCTGTTTTTTATGAATCTTTTTGCCAGCAGTGGTGAATGACCTGCAATGACCGATGCCGAAGCCCCCAAAATTGTCTTTCCCTGCACCTATCCTGTAAAGGTGATGGGCTATGCCTGTGCTGAATTTCACGAGCATGTCATCAGTGTCATGGAGCAACACGCGCCGGGGTTTGATCGCACGGAAATAGTGGTGCGCGATAGCCGCAATGGCAAGTTTCAGGCAGTTACCGTGCGTATTACCGCCACTGGCGAGAAACAGCTACAGGCAATTTTTGAAGATCTGAAAACCAGCGCCCATGTGCAGATGGTGTTGTGACCGCGGCAAATAAAATGGATTGCCCTTCGGGGTTGCTGGTGGTGCGCAAACTGGGACGCCAGCCTTATGAACCGGTTTACGCCGCCATGAAAGCCTTTGTCGACGCCAGGAGCAGTAAAACAGCGGATGAGTTCTGGTGGCTTGAGCACGATCCCGTCTATACCCTGGGGCAGGCGGGAAAACCTGAGCACCTGTTAATGCCAGGGGACATTCCCGTGGTGCAGAGCGACCGCGGTGGCCAGGTTACCTACCATGGTCCCGGACAGGCGGTAGGTTACGCGCTTATTGATATTAAACGGTTGGGCATGGGCGCGCGCAGCCTGGTCACGGCGCTGGAAAATACCATGATTGCCTGTCTGGCTCCCCTTGGGATTCATGGTTACGCCCGCGCCGACGCGCCAGGGGTTTACGTTGCTGGTCAGGATGGGCAGCATCTTAAAATCGGCTCCCTCGGTATTCGTATTCGCCGGGGTTGCGCCTATCATGGCCTCGCCCTCAATATCGATATGGATCTAGAGCCTTTCCTGAGAATCAACCCCTGTGGATATTCAGGGCTGGAAATGACCCAGGTTCGCAATCTCGTAACCACCCAGGGAATGCCGACGATGGATAATCTGCAGGCACAGATGATCGCTGCACTGGCGAGTGCTTTGGGTTACGGGCAGATCCAGTATGGGGCTTCCAGTGCACCATTTTTCCCCGGCGACGGCGATAAAAATTCCAGCGCTACCATGGCCAGGGTTAGCTAACAGAATTCAATGGGCAACAACGATGACTAGCACAGATCTCACTCCGGTAAAACGTTCCCGCCGCACCGGCGTCGGTGAAAAGCTGCGCGGCGCCGACAAGGTCGAAAAAATTCCCGTCAAGGTGATTGCCTCTGACGCTGTGTTACGCAAGCCGGACTGGTTGAGGGTGAAAATCAGCGCCTCGCCCCAGGTCGATCGCATCAAAAGCATTCTGCGCAAAAACAAGCTGGCCACTGTCTGCGAGGAAGCGTCCTGCCCCAACCTCAGTGAGTGTTTTGGCGGCGGTACAGCTACCTTTATGATTATGGGGGAAATCTGCACTCGGCGCTGTCCCTTCTGCGATGTTGGCCATGGCAAACCCCTGCCTTTGGATGAAAATGAGCCTAGCCATTTGGCGTCAGCCATCGCCGAGATGGGTTTGAAATATGTGGTTATTACCTCGGTTGACAGGGATGATCTCAGGGACGGTGGCGCGGCTCATTTCGCCCATTGTATTCGCGAGGCGAGAATTCTTTCTCCCGCTCTGCAGATCGAGATTCTGGTGCCGGATTTTCGCGGCCGCATGGAGCCTGCGCTCGACATTCTCAGCGAAACTCCCCCCGACGTTTTCAATCACAATATGGAAACAGTTCCCCGTTTGTACCGCGAAGCCCGCCCCGGCGCCAACTATGCCTGGTCTTTGAAACTGATGAAGGAGTACGGCGCGAGAAACCCTGAAGTGCCGACCAAATCCGGTTTGATGGTTGGTTTGGGGGAAACCAAAGACGAAATGTTTCGAGTGCTGGACGATCTGCGCAACAATGATGTGAACATGCTCACCATAGGTCAGTATCTGGCGCCTTCAAAAAATCATTTGCCAGTGGCTCGCTTTGTTCACCCGGACGAATTTGCTGAATATGCCGAGTACGCTTATTCCATCGGTTTCAAGCATACCGCCTCCGGTCCGCTGGTGCGTTCGTCCTATCATGCCGACAAGCAGGCGCGGGGCGAAGATATTCCCTCGCTCTGATGTCACGATTTTAACAAGGGTTCTGGCTATGGATACACAAAAACAAACTGATATTGAAGCTGCTGTTTTCCGCCGCCTGCTGAAACATCTCGACGACAACAAGCAGGTGCAGAACATCGACCTGATGAATCTTGCCAATTTCTGCCGTAACTGTCTCGCCAAATGGTATGTATCCGCCGCAGAGGAAAGGAACGAGACTCTTGACTACGAAACCGCCCGTGAAATTATTTACGGTATGCCCTATCGCGAATGGAAAGCTCGTTATCAGGGCGAAGCCACAGCGGAACAGTTGCAGGGGTTTCAAAACCGCTCCAAATAACCTGGATGTCAGCTTTGTGGTGAATCTACAGGCACCCTGTTATTGATGGTGGCGCCTACTGCCCTTCCGCGGAGACTGGCGTGAGGTGCTTGATGGCGTCGACGCGACGATCGGTAAAAATTTCTGCCCGATAGATTTCCGCCGAGTTCATTGCGGCTTTCTGGGCGCTGCTTTGATTTATTTTGGCATCCTGTTTTAATTGAAAGCTGATTACCCTACCATAGATTGGCAAGAACTTCAGGTTGAGCCGGCGCCGGACAAGTCTCCAATGATGAAAGCATGATGAGGTACATTTGCAGCGCAATTTAATGTGGTTTCGCAACGACCTGAGGGTTCGGGACAACCCTGCGCTCTGGCATGCTGGAGACTCCGGTGTTGTTATCGGCCTTTATGTGCTAACCCCGGAGCAGTGGCGGCGGCATCAGATGGCGGCATGCCGGGTTGATTTTATCCTGCGAACCCTGGAAGTGTTGCGGGCTGATCTCAATGGCCTCGGCATTCCCCTGATTGTCATTGAGGCGATGTCCTTTTCTGCAATTCCAGAGATCATTGTCGAATTTTGTCACAGCCACGGCATAAGCAAGGCTTTCTGGAACAGAGAGTATCCTCTCGATGAAGTGCGCCGTGACGACGCCGTCGAGAAGCTGTTGGGTAGGACTGCCATCGATGTCAGCAGTTACCACGATCGCGCCATTGTTGCCCCCGGCGCTCTGGTCAAGGATGACGGCAGTGCCTACAAGGTGTTTACCCCCTTTAAAAAAACCTGGCTGAGATTGCTGGATGAGGGTTTGCCGGATGTTTTTCCCGCGCCCCGTCGCCAAGCCATGCCCTTGGCGGTTGGTCAGCTGGATATTCCCCGAAGCATTCCCGGATTTACCTCTTCCATTGACCAGGCTCTTTGGCCTGCGGGGGAGTCTGAAGCCCGGCAGCGTCTGAAGAGTTTTGCTGATAGCGCCTTGAACAGCTATCAAAAAAACAGAGATCTACCCGCTGTTTCCGGTACCTCCACCTTGTCACCTTATCTCGCCGTGGGTGCCCTGTCTCCCCAGCAATGTCTTATGGAAGCACTGATGGCCAATCCCGGTGAAGGCGTCGATACCTGGATTGGCGAGCTTGTCTGGCGGGACTTTTATCAGCATATCGTTTGGCATTTTCCCCGGGTGAGCAAACACAAGCCGTTCAAGTCGGAAACGGATGCAGTGCCCTGGCGTTATGACCAGCGGGATTTTTTAGCCTGGTGCGAGGGTAAAACTGGCGTTCCTCTGGTGGATGCAGGAATGCGTCAGCTAGCGCAAACCGGTTGGATGCACAATCGAGTGCGCATGGTAGTGGCCATGTTTCTCAGTAAGAACCTGCTCATCGACTGGCGCTGGGGCGAGGGTTTTTTCATGGAGAATCTTATCGATGGCGATTTTGCCGCCAATAACGGTGGCTGGCAATGGAGCGCATCGACGGGAACTGACGCGGTCCCCTATTTTCGAATTTTTAACCCCTTTACCCAGGGACAGAGGTTTGACCCGAACGGGGATTACATTAAACACTATATTTCCGAACTCAGCTGCCTCAGCGCCAGGGAAATTCATGAGCCCAAATATTTGCGCCAATGTAAACCAGGTGGGTATCCCGACGTTATTGTGAATATAGCCGATTCGAGGCAGCGCGCCATGGCTGCTTTCAAGTCCCTGGCTTTTTAGAGTGAGAAAATTTAAGGGTTTAGAGGGGCATTGATATTGCCATCTTATTGTTGAAAGCAAAAAGGGCTTCTATATTTAAATCGAGAACTTTGAAAAATCATTACTGTTGAGAAAGGGTATTCTTATGTCGTTGAGTAATTTTTCCACATTATTAGAAGCATGGGAAAAACATGCGGGTGAACAGCGTTCAAAAACCAAGCGGGAAATAAGCTATTTTGATATCGACGAATTAAAACTCCAGGCGCTGGCGGAGGTCTATCGTCTGCCTTTTGATGATGTCATCGCCAGCCTCTTGCATCAGGCGCTTCTGGCCTTGGAGGAGAAGATGCCTTATGTGCCAGGCGACCGCGTAATCCGTATTGAGGAAGGCTCCCGCATCTACGAGGATGTCGGGCCGATGGCGCGTTACCTGGAAGTTTTGGAAAGCCTAAAAGCAGCCAAGGCGGGGTAAGCCGGCAACAGCAGTATAACTGTCTGCTGCCGACTCTGCCTAGAGTAGCTGATCAGGATTCCTTTGCTGGCGATCAGTTGTTTTGCAGATAGGGATGTTGACTCTTGAGTAACTGAATGTCCCGTTTGATTGTGCTGAGGTCTTCAGAGCCTCCCTGGCTGTTGCGGAGATTGAGCATGTCGTTGTTCATCTGCCGCCGGAAGGAGTCAATGGCGCGAATGGCTTCCTCCAATGATGCCAGGCGCTGGTCTGTTTTCGACTGCCACTGCTTTATGGAGCGCTCGACTTCACTGACTTTGGCGGTTGCATTGTCTGACCGGCTTTCTAGATTGTCCATTGCCAGCTTCAGGGCAAGGACTTCCTTGCGCAGAGCGGCAAGGTTGGTCTCCGCTTGTTTTGCCGCCTGAGTGCCTTCACTAATCTTTTTATCGAATCCCCCAAGTTGCTTTTCAAGTACCTCTAACTGTGTTTCTACGCCGCCAATACTGGTGTTGATTTTTTTTCGTGCCGCCCACAATTTGTCTATTTCACTAAAATGTTCGCTGAGTTTACTCTCGTGTCCTTTGAGGGTTTCGCCCTGTTGTTGAATCCTGAGGGACAGCGTTGTTCCCGACTGGTTGAGAGACTCGTCGGTGGAATCGATTTTTGCCTGCAAATCATCAAACTGCTGTTGAAGACTGTTGATGGAATTCCTTTGCAGGAGTGTCATAACCAGCAAGAGCGCACTGATCATAAAGAGGAGTACGACAATGGTTTTGCTCATGGAGCTGCCATTGCGGCCAGCTTTTTGCCGTGCTGGCGGCGGCTCTTTTATTTGCGGTTGGGCTTTTCCGGTTTGAGCGCTGCCTGCTGGGTTACCGATACGTCCGTCTCGTTCAGGAACAAAAGGCTCCATGGTTTCTATCCGCTTCTGGCTTGTGAATTGAAGTTACAGTGCTTGCCCGAGCCATTTTGGCCGGGTGCACATTATATCAATAGGCGCTTGATATTTCTGCTAGTAAAGATGGAGCCTTTCGTCAAAGATCAAATTTGTTATTTCTTGTTGTGGGATGCGTCACTACGCTGAAAGAGAGATGACTTTCAACGACAGGAATATCCTCTTTTCAATTTGAGAGACTTGAATAAGGAGGAATAAAGTATTAAAGTTCTATTTTCTTAAACAAACATTTGTTTAGGTTTTGTTTGAGAGCGCATAGATAAAACGTTTGTTGTAAACCTGTAGACCAATCATCTTGATTGGCTCTAGTTCAATAACTATAACTGGAGATGTTGATGAAGAGACTTGAAAATAAAGTTGCCATTATTACCGGAGCCGCTCAAGGTATGGGCGAAGCGCATACGCGGGCTATGGTCAATCAGGGTGCTAAGGTTGTTATGACCGACATCAATGAGCAGTCTGGGGCTAAAATCGCAGAAGAGTTAGGTGGCAATGCCATTTTTGTGAAGCATGATGTCAGCTGTGCCAAGGGCTGGGCGGATGTTCTTCAGGCTGCTGAAGCCAGCTTTGGCAAGGTTAATGTGCTAGTCAATAATGCAGGTATTCTCGGTGAGTTGGCGGCGACCATTGATCTCTCTGAAGAAGTTTTTCAAAAAGTTTGCGATATTAACCAGTTGGGCGTTTTTCTGGGGATGAAAACTCTGTTGCCAACCATGATTGCTGCCGGTGGCGGCGCCATAGTGAATATTTCTTCAGTCGCTGGCCTGGTTGCTATCTACGGCGCACCTAATCTGGCTTACGTTGCCAGTAAGTTTGCGGTTAGGGGTATGACAAAGCAAGTGGCTGCCGAATATGGCAAGCATAATATTCGCGTCAACTCCATTCATCCGGGATACATTCGAACGCCAATGATGGCGGCTGCTACAGATGAGGAGGGCGGTGAGGCTTTAGGGCAAATCCCGTTGCGAAGACTGGCAGACCCCAGCGAAGTATCCGATCTGGTGGTGTTTTTATCCTCAGACGAGTCTAGATTTATAACAGGCGCAGAACACGTTATCGATGGCGGCATGACTGCTCTATAAATCAGTAAAAATTTGCAGGCTGGAGTCGGTGCTTATTCACATGCTGTCTTTAGCCTGTTTTGCCTCCCTTGATTCCATACAGCATGGTGTCAGTCATTTTATTGCCAATCTCTTCAGGGCTGTATTGTCCGTCTGGTGAATACCACTCGGGAGTCCAATTAAGTGCTCCTAGAATAGAAAACACCTCTACCTTTGGGTCAAGCTGATCTGAAAATATGCCGTCATCAATGCCTTCTTTCAATATATCGCTGAAAGCGCGGGCGTAGCGGCGGCGGAGTTCAATGGCCTTGGATAAGTTGGGTTCTGTCAGGAAGCGCCATTGGTGAAATACAATCAGCATGCGTTCGGGGTTTTCGGCAACAACCTTCACATGGGATATGACCGCATGCCTGAGTTTGTCTTCAGCCGAGGCTTTCATGGAGCGAATATCGGCTTCTATGGCTAAAAAGCGCTCAATGCCGGTAGAAACGATTTCCAGCAGTATCTCCTCTTTGCTCTTGATGTGAGAGTAAAGGCTGCCGGGAAGAACGCCTACTTTTTCGGCAATATCTCTCATGGTGGTGCCGGTGTAACCATTTTCGCTGAACAGTATGGACGAGGCGTCAATAATTGCATCCCTAGCTTTAGAAGACTGAGCCTTGGGCTTTTTCATCGGGATTAACTTCCTTTGATAGTAAGTTGTTGATAGCGCTTATATTATAACAATTGTTTGTTTTAGGCTAGTTTGATTATCCTAATTTGATTTTGATCTAAGTAGGCGTGGCAGGAAATGGTTTATCTCTGTTGGTAAAAAGAGCGGCATTCTGGCACGACAATAAAACAAATGCTTGTTTTATTGTCGTGCTTATAGTAGTATCAAAACTGTGGATTAATTGATGCCCTCCTTCTTGCAAAATCAAAGATGCGGTTATTTTGAGGTCGCGAGTTGAGTTATTAGCATTAACAGATATTCAGATAATTAATAATTTATTGTGAGGTTAACGTTATGACGGATTCAAAAACGCCGGAGTCAAAGCCCACCCGAGAGCAATTAATCGCAAAATATGGGCGTGATTTTTTCAATGATTTTGATTATGACGATCCTAATTTTAATGAACACATCTATGATGTTCTCGATGATATGTTGCAACACTGCCCTGTAGCCAGAAGCAATGTGGGCAGTGGCTATTGGGTGGTTGCCCGCAATGAAGATGTTCGCCGGGTTGGTCAGGACTGGAAAACCTTTTCCAGCGCCAAAGGTTATCAACCCAACCGTCCTGAAGGTCTTCCCTATTTGATGCCGGAAGAGTCTGATCCCCCTATTCATACGGCATGGCGGGATGTTTTGAATCCACATCTCAGCCCCAAGCGGGTTGCCCTTTACGATGAAAGTATCCGCAAAGATGTAAATGAGCTCATAGATAGATTTATAGATCGCGGTGAATGCGAATTTATCAGTGAATTTGGCGCTATTCTTCCCGGTTGGGCTTTCTTCAAAAATATTCTCGGTGTTCCCATTGAAGATTTGAGCATGCTGGTTGATTGCGTTGAGAGGGGGACATTTGATCCGCCGGAACAAAGACCCGGCCATTTCGAGAAAATTTTTGCCTATCTCGACGACTATCTTCGCAGGCGTGCGCAAGAGCCTGAGCGCGATGATCTGGTGAGTACGATCATTAAAAACGTTAAATACCCAGACGGCAGTTATGCCCCTTGGGCGCATCAGGTCAGTGTTCTCGTCGATATCACTTTTGGTGGTATTGCAACTACAACCTATGTGATGGGCTCTGCTATTAAATACCTGGCGGAACACCCTGAAGAGCGCAAGGCTTTGCAGGAAGATCCGTCGCTGTACGATTCAGCAATCGAAGAATTCGCCAGAGTATTTCCACCCATAGTCGCCCTTGGCAGAACAGCAACTCGAGATGTTGAGGTGGCGGGCACAGAAATCAAAAAAGACGATTTTGTCATGCTCTGCTATGCAGCATCATCCCGAGATCCAAGGGTTGTAGAGAAGCCGGAAGAAATTAATATTCATCGTAAATCAGTTCTCCACTCGGCTTTTGGCGTAGGGCCTCATCGCTGTGTAGGTTCCAATCTTGCGAGGGTTGAACTCAAAGCATTTCTGCAAGAGTGGTTGCGAAGAATTCCTGAATTTTCGGTAAAAGAGGGCACGGCACCTGTTTATGAAACAGGATTCCTGCGATCCATGCGAAATCTGCAACTGGTATTTTGATATGTCCCTTGTTGCTGAAAAATTCGAGTCATACCAGAATAGGTACCGCAATATTAAGCTAGAGAGAGAGCAGGGTATTGTCACCATGACCCTCCACACAGATGGTAAAGAATTCGTGTGGAGTGCCCTGGCGCACGAAGAATTGGGTTACTGTTTTAACCATATTTCTGCCGATCGCGATAATAAAGTACTGATTATTACTGGCACTGGTGATAATTACTGCGCTGAAATTGATGCCGCCAGTTTTAAATTGAGCACAGCGCTGGATTGGGATTTAACTTTTTATGATGGCAGAAGGTTGTTAATGAATCTGTTAAATATTGAGATTCCCGTGATTGCTGCCGTCAATGGTCCGGCGCGAATACATCCAGAGATACCGGTTCTGTCAAATGTTGTCCTCGCTGCAGAAACAGCACTGTTTCAAGACGCCCCTCATTTTATGTCTGGTATTGTCCCCGGAGACGGAGCCCATGTAGTTTGGCCTTACATTATTGGGCCAAATCGTGGCAGCTACTTTCTTATCAGTGGCCAGGAGTTAAGTGCTCAACAGGCGCTTGATTATGGTGCGGTCAATGAGATACTGGCTCCCCATAATCTCATGCCCAGGGCGATGGAGTTGGCTCGCTATATTGCTGCCATGCCTGACTTGACCAGGAGGTATACGCGGGTAGCACTTACTCAACGGATCAAACGGCTTATGGAAGAAGGGCTGGGTATGGGACTCGCCCTGGAGGCACTAGCAGCTATTTCAGCTCTTCCCACTGAAGGACGAATGAAACAAACAAAATAATCACTCGTTTAGGAATTTACGGAGATTTATATGAAAATAAAAGTAGATGGTACTCTGTGTAGCGGCCATGGAAGATGCTGGAATTATGCCAGCGAAGTTTATGATCTTGATGATAATGGTTATAACATCAAGTGCGGTGAGACATTTGATGTGCCTCCCGGGCTTGAGGATAAGGCTCGCATCGGCGCTGAAAATTGTCCGGAACAGGCAATTGTCATCATAGAGGACTGAGCAGTTGCCACTGATTGATGTCAACCTCTAAGGAAACTCTGATTAATACCGCTTTCGTCACTCTTGCGCAGGCGGGAATCAAGAAAAATCAAGCGCTTATAGATTCCCGCCTGCGCGGGAAAGACATTAATCAGAGTTCCCCTAAGTGTTTAATCCGAACCGTTCTTCTGCACTGATTCCGCACAGATGGTTATGATTAGAGCCGTTAGTGTCAACAGGTATTGAAAAAATACGAGCATTTCCAATAATGAAAGCCATTTCTGCGACAACGGATTCGATCCCTGATCATAGCCAGGAATCAAATAATTCTCCTAAAGGCATATGGATCTTTGTTTCTCTGGATATGCTTATATTCAGCCTTTTTTTTCTGGTTTTTTTGATCGAAAAAACGGCAGACTATGAGGTTTTTCGTTACTCCCAATCTCTGCTCGATGCACGAGCAGGGTTTATTAATACACTGTTGTTGCTAACTAGCTCTTGGTTGCTAGTTTTGGCTACTAATACGATTAATCAATTTCGCAAAAAAGCGATTTTGGAGTTACTGTTAGCCATGGTTTGCGGCTTTTTTTTTGTTGTGTTTAAAATTTATGAATACCACGAAAAAATAAGTCATGGTGTATCCATATCTGAAAATACCTTTTTTACATTTTATTTTGTCCTGACATTTATCCACTTTTGCCATGTGATTGGCGGACTGATTGCCTTATATATTTTGCTCAAAGCTTTTATGGATAAAATGAATAAAAATCCTGAGCATCTTGCCGAAACCATCGGTGTTTACTGGCATATGGTTGATTTGCTCTGGGTTTTCCTTTTTTTATTATTGTATCTAATGATATGAAAAAAGATAACCATACTAGGCATAAATATCCAACCCTCATCTGGTTATTCTTGATGGCAGCCACGATTGCTTCGTGGCTGCTTATTGAGTCATCCTCCAAGGCGTATATAGATTATTTTTTGATAACAATTTCCGCAGTCAAAATTCTCCTTATAGGCCTTTTCTTTATGAAGGTGAGCGCAGCAGACATCAGGATATTCCGATTTTATATTGCCTGGCTGCTCGGCGTTTCTTGCCTGTTTGCTTCCAGCGTCTTGCTTCACAGTTAATGGGTTGTCAGTTGCTGGCAGCGCCAATTTCGGCGCAAGCAGTCCGTTATTAAATTTCCATTGCAAGCGTAGTGCAGCCTTGACGGTAAAGTTGAGGGGATGACCAGCGGATTTGGTGAAGTGCAAATAATAAAGATAGCTACTATCTATTGACAAAAAAACAAATAGTTGTTATTTTTTCTGCAAACAACTATTTGTTTTGGTTTTGAAATAATAATTGCTCCACTAATAAGGGCCACACTAATGAGGGTTAGAGTATGAAAAAAATAACGAAGGTAGTTGAATCAGGGTTAAAAAAAGCATTGCTGCCATCCTGTATTTGCATGATTACGGCAACAGGGCATGCGTACCAAATTGAAGAAATAATGGTAACAGCGCAAAAAAGATCGGAAAGCCTCAACGATTTGGGTCTAACGGTGGCGGTGCTTTCCGGTGAAAATCTTAAAGCAAGAAAAATAAACTCATTAGAGGATATAGCGGGAGAAATTCCCGGGCTGACTTTTAGCAAAAGCGGCACAGACACACCAGTGTACACATTGCGTGGCGTTGGCTTCTATGAGTCCACATTGAGTGCGTATCCAGATGTTAGTGTTTACATCGACGAGTCGCCACTGCCATTTCCAGTGTTGACCAGTCATGTTGCTTTCGATCTGGAGCGCCTTGAAATCCTCAAGGGGCCGCAAGGGACTCTCTTTGGCAACAATGCCACTGGTGGTGCGATTAACATGATCGCAGCCAAACCAACCGAGAAATTTGAAGGAAACATTACTCTCGACTATGGCCGTTTTAACGAAATTGGTGTTCAGGGTTATGTTAGTGGCGCCTTGTCAGAAACGTTTAAAGCGAGATTGGCGCTTAAATCGGTCAATGCTGACGAGTGGCAGCAGGGTTATACCATTGATGCAGAAAACGGTGAAGTTGACACCAAAGCGGGGCGGTTAATTCTCGACTGGGATCCCTCCGAGAAATTAAGTGTTGAAACCACCATTAATTACTGGCAGGACAAAGGTGATCCTCAAGCGCCTCAATTCCTACAATACAGGCCCAATATTCCGGCTGTTGCCGACCTTGTTTCCATTAAGGATCAGCCCAGAGCTCCAGAAGACAACCGGGCCGCAGATTTTACTGATTCTCTGGGACTGGAAAAAGATAACAACATGGCCAATTACACTGTCCGTGTCGACTACGAGTTTCTTGACGAGATAACTTTCACATCCATGACATCCTATGTCGACTATGATCATTATCTGGTTTATGACGGCGATGGTGTTGCCCAGCGAAATTTTGATGTCCCTATAATTAAAGGTGAAATTACTTCATTTTCCCAGGAATTTCGTTTGGCAAATTCAAGTGAAGCCGATTTTCGCTGGATAGTGGGAGCCAACTATTCCAAAGATGAGGCTGCTGATGACTATTTGCTGGATTTTAGCGAATCTACGGTTACCGTGGCTTATCCTCTTGAAGGTCACAGTGGTTATTTTAGTGATCAGGAAATGGAAAACAGGGCGGTATTTGCCAGTGCTGACTATGATGTCAGCGACTTTACCTTTAAAGCCGGGATTCGCTATACCGAGGCTGACCGGGAAATGGAAGGTTGTAACTACGATGTTCCCGGTGGCGGCAATGCGGAATTATTTGAAACACTGTCTATGTTTGTTATTCAGCCCGGTTTAGGCATAGATCCGATAGTTGAAGTGGATGTTCCTCCCGGTGGTTGTCATACACTGGATACCAACGGCATTTTGGGTGCCCCGCCTACTGGCTTGCCGGGTAAGCATTTTGCGATTCTCGAAGAGGATAATGTTTCATGGCGTTTGGGGGTTGACTGGAAGGCCAATGAAAATGTGCTTCTCTATGGTAACGTTACCAAAGGCTACAAGGCGGGAAGCCTGCCTGCACTGGCAAGTTCCACCAATACCCAACTGGTTCCCGTTGAGCAGGAATCAGTACTCTCTTATGAGGCGGGTATAAAGGCTTCTCTGCTTGATCGAACAATGCAGATTAATGCTGCAATTTTTCACTATGATTATGAACAGCGGCAGTTGAGATCAAAATTAACAGATCCTATTTTTGGCAAGCTCGATGTGCTGGTGAATGTGCCTGAAACGACAGTGGACGGCTTTGAACTTGAAACTGTTTATCAGCCTCTTCAGGGCTTATCACTGTATATGAACTACGTCTATCTGGATGCCACTATTGACGAATTCGTTGGTGAAAACGATGAAACTGACGTGGGTATGCCTCAGGATTTTTCAGGAACTGATGTGCCGTTCACGCCAGAAAATCAATTTAATATCGGTGGTAGCTATGAATGGGAGATCAATACTGGTCTTCTAGCCATGATCGGTGCAGATTACAGTACCACATCGTCTACTACTGCGATTATTGGCGGATCGGAAGTCTATGATATCGACAGCTATTCCCTGATAAATATGCGTGCCGGAATCAAGTCGGCCAGTGAAGATTGGAGCCTGATGGTGTGGGGTAAAAATCTTAGCGATGAATACTACTGGACAAATGTCACCAGCTATTACGATACAGTCGCACGCTATACGGGGATGCCGAGAACCTACGGCGTGACCTTCTCCTATAATTTCTGATGCTCTGCTGGACAGAGGCTGTTGAGCTAGTCAATAGCCTCTGTTTTTTAACAGTGGGCGTTGCCAATGATGACGATTGGTTAGGGTAAATTAAAGTACTAATAATTAATGCCAAGTTTTCAATAAAAAATTAATCCACTCCTCTAGAGGTCGCTATGGATCCGTTAACAAAAAACTCAGTATTGAAGGCATTTGCCTGGTGTGGTCCGGTTTTTGTGATTACCTACCTTATTTGCTGGATCGGTCTTGGTCATAATTTACCGCCACCGAATTTTATGGATATGACCGGTGTTGAACTTGTTGAGCAGTATTACGGTAAATACCAGGCTGATATTAAACTGGGTATGACGCTGAGCACCTTTGTAGGTTTAATTTATTTGGGTTGGTCTTGTACCCTGGCTTCAATTATGACCGAAAATGATGCCGGGACATCCCTGTTTAGTTATCTTGAACTGGCTGGCGGTTTGTTGACGGCCTGGCTGTTGGCTTTCTGTCCGGCAATTTGGCTTTCTTGTGCTGTTTATGCATATCTTGTCGATCCCAATATTATTCTTATGGTACATAGCTTTACTTGGTTCATTTACGACATGACCTATATGATCACTGGGTTTCAGCTTCTGGGTATTGGCCTGTACACGGTTTTCCATAAAACCCAGAAAGTGTTTCCGGCATGGGCGGGGTGGTCGGCAATTGCTGTTGGTGTCATCTTTTTGCCCTTGACACTGATACCTTATATGCCCACAGGGCCATTCGCCGTTGGCGGCACCTGGAATTTTTATATAGTGTTTGGCACCTGGGGATTTGCATTCTTTTGTGTTTACAGCTACTTCATCTTTAAAGAGCTCAATCGCCAGCGTGCTGTCATTTTGACTGAGCGTACCGGTTGAAAATTATTGCTCGTGCGTCCTGGTTCTTGATTTGACGTGGCCCAATGGATCTCTACACCCCAGTTAAGAGAAAATGCCCTTAACTGGAGGAAATTGCATGACCACGAGAAAACAGTATTCCAAGGAGTTCAAGCTGGATGCCA
>Ga0265293_10001681_pt1 | contig 47315 bp, 48 predicted proteins | sample Munlanlewell138R_FD_192505 | JGI IMG/M metagenome (GOLD analysis project Ga0265293, IMG submission 192505) | Leachate microbial communities from a municipal landfill in Southern Ontario, Canada - Leachate well 138R | ecosystem: Engineered > Solid waste > Landfill > Unclassified | place: Canada... | reverse complement strand
CTAACTACATGAAATTTAATTTATTTATGCTTGCAGCATGTGAAACACATCACAATCCTTTCCAAATCAAATATTTCTGCTGGCAGTATGGTTTGATTATCATTGCGGATGCTGTATGTTGTTAAGTTGTCCTTGATTTCCTCAAGAGTTTATAAATGATTAATGTCCTTCTAGTTGATGATCACGAGCTGGTGCGCGTTGGTGTGCGTCGTTTGCTCAGTGATACCAGGGATATTATTGTCTATGCCGAGGCTGATAGTGGCGAGGCGGCAATTGAAGCGGTACGCAACTGCATGCCTGATGTGATCTTGATGGATGTCAGCATGCCTGGTATGGGTGGTCTTGAGGCTACCAGGCGTTTAGTCAAGGTTTACCCTGATATCAAAGTCATAGCGCTGACTGTCCATGCCAATGATCCTTTTCCTAGTCAGTTGCTCAAGGCGGGGGCCATGGGCTATCTAACCAAGGGTTGTTCGCTTGATGAAGTGGTTGGTGCCATTCGTCAGGCGGTCATGGGCAAGAGTTATATCAGTCCCGATATTGCTCAATCTCTGGCGCTGTCTTTATTGCCTGGTAATGACTCACCCATTGGCCGTTTGTCGCGCCGCGAATTACAGGTCATGATGATGTTGGTACAGGGTAATAAATTGGCCAATATATCTGAGCAGCTTTGCCTTAGTCCCAAAACTGTCAGCACTTATCGCTATCGCCTGTATGACAAGCTAAGTGTGCGCACCGATGCGGAATTGACTCGCCTGGCTATACATTATGGCATGCTGGACGACATGAGCTGACAATTGCTTCAGGCGTTTGATTTTTTCCTGCGAGTACGCAGATGCCTACATCAAATTCATCCTTCGACAGCCGCTCCTTCCTCAAGACACTGACATCCCGCTCTGGGGTTTATCGGATGTTTGATGCTGTTGGCGAGATTCTTTATGTTGGCAAGGCACGCAATCTAAAAAAACGTGTTGCCAGCTATTTTTCACGGAGCAATCAAGGCGCAAAAATCAGGGCCTTGGTCGCCCAGATCCAGCATATTGAAGTTACCGTCACCAATACCGAAGGTGAAGCGTTACTGCTGGAAAACAATCTTATCAAGTCGTTGCGGCCTCGCTATAACATCTTGCTGCGTGACGATAAAAGCTATCCATACATTCATCTGAGCGATGATAAATTTCCACGACTGAGTTTTTATCGCGGCAAACGCAGTGGGCGAGGGCGCTATTTTGGCCCTTACCCCAGTGCTCACGCAGTCAGGAAAAGCCTTAATTTGATGCAGAAATTGTTCCCTGTCAGGCAGTGCGACAATACATTTTTCAGTCATCGCACACGCGCCTGTCTGCAATATCAAATCAAGCGCTGCAGTGGCCCATGTGTAGGCCTGGTAGCGCGTGAGCAGTATCAAGAGCATGTGGGTCATGCCGTGATGTTTCTGGAGGGCAAAAGTCATGAAATCATCGACAAATTAGCAGCACGTATGGAGACCACTGCTGCTGTACTTGATTTTGAAGCTGCCGCTGGCTATCGCGATCAGATAGCCAATCTGCGCCGTCTGCAGGAGAAGCAATATATTAGCGGTCAGGTTGGCGTGAACTGCGATGTGATAGCTGCCGCCAGCGCAGCTGGAGTTGCCTGTGTGCAGGTTTTTTTTATACGTGGCGGCCACAATCTGGGTAACAAAATCTTTTACCCGCAAAATACCGCCGATGCTGAAACAGCAGAATTGTTAAGTGCTTTTCTGGCGCAACATTATCTTGGCGATGCGCCTGGCGAGCGACCTATCCCACCTGAGATTTTGATCGACCATACTCTGGATGATGAAGCTGCACTAGCTGAAGTATTAAGCCAGCAAGCGGGGCGGCGTGTGCTGCTCAGTAGTCGTCTGCGAGGTGAACGGGCGCGTTGGGTAGAAATGGCGCGTCTTAATGCTGAACAAGCGTTGGCCGCGCATCTTGCTTCGAAAACTCATCAGCTTGCCCGTTTTGAGGCCTTGCAGGAAGCCTTGCAACTTGATGCCATGCCGCAGCGTATCGAGTCTTTTGATATCAGCCACACCATGGGCGAGCGGACAGTGGCCTCTTGCGTGGTTTTTGATTGTGATGGGCCAGTTAAATCAGATTACCGTCGCTACAATATTGAAAATATCACGCCAGGCGATGATTATGCCGCGATGCACCAGGCTTTGATGCGACGTTTTCGTCGTCTGCAGGAAGGCGAGGGCAGGGCGCCTGATGTTTTACTTATTGATGGTGGTCTGGGGCAGATGCGGCAGGCTCATGAAGTATTGGAAGAACTTGCGGTCGCTGGAATTCAGGTTGTTGGTGTTGCCAAGGGGCCGACGCGCAAGGCAGGTCTGGAACAACTTATCTTGTCCACCGCAGGTGAGGCCACTATACTGCCACAGGAATCACCCGCCCTGCATTTGATTCAGCAGGTGCGAGATGAGGCACATCGCTTTGCTATTACCGGACACCGGCAACGACGCGCCAAGGCACGACGCACATCGAGCCTGGAAGATATTCCAGGCCTTGGCCCCAAACGGCGGCAACAATTATTGCGTCAATTTGGTGGTTTGCAAGAGATTAAACGTGCGGGCGTTGAAGACTTGGCCAAGGTTCAAGGCGTTAGCCGTCAATTGGCCCAACGTATTTACGATGCGCTGCACTCAGAATAAAATCCCATGCTTAATATCCCCAACTCACTGACCCTCCTGCGCATTGCCCTGATCCCTATCTTTGTGCTGTTTTTTTACTTGCCTATCAGCTGGTCGTATCTGCTCACAACGGCCATCTTCGGTTTGGCTGCCATCACCGATTGGCTGGATGGCTTTTTGGCACGTCGGCTGCATGCCACCTCGGCCTTTGGTGCATTTCTTGATCCGGTAGCCGATAAACTTATGGTCACCACTGCACTGGTTTTATTGGTTGACCGTAATCCGACGAGCTATCACGGTATTCTAATGACGATTCCCGCCGTAGTAATTATTGGCCGCGAGATAGCTATTTCGGCACTGCGTGAATGGATGGCCGAGCTGGGCGCGAAGCGCCAGGTGGCCGTCAGTTATATTGGTAAGGTCAAGACCACCGCCCAGATGATGGCCTTGCTGCTCTTGCTATATCGTGAACCACTGTATGGTTTTGATGCAGCAGAGTGGGGCTTTTGGCTGCTCTATTTGGCTGCGATCCTCACATTGTGGTCAATGACGGTATATCTACTGGCGGCCTGGCCATTCTTGCGGGCAAAGAAGGAATAACAGCCAGCAATATTTAAAATACACTGAAGTAGCCGGACACCCAGCCTTAAGTAATGTTGAAGGCTGTGTTGTCTTGTGCGTGGCTTGGCGCTGCCTTTAGGGTGATGACGGTTAATCGCCGCAGTCTGGTGTTGGAGTATTTGATGGATCTGATTTGTCTTTGTGTGGAACATCCTTGGGCAACCAATGAAATATTGTTGGTCAAAGATGGCGAGCTGGCTTCGCTCTGATTCGCCAGGTGTCTTTGAGGCCGGTTCTGGTTGTCTTGCTCAGGTTGATGATGGCAGGCCTTTCGGGCAGGTGTATATCAGCAAGACACGCGAGTTGTTGAGATGGCAGCCGCTCTTGTCAGTGGACGAGGCGCGGAAAAGACTCACGGAGCCTGTTCTATGATTTTGCGCGGAATTGATGTTTTGTTTGCCTCAATTGGCCTGGTTCTTGGCTTTCCTGTGCTTTTGCTGATTTATTTGATTGGCATCTTTGATACAGGTTCGCCTCTGTTTCGCCAGGAGCGGGTGGGGCGCCATCAAAAACCGTTCATCCTGGTGAAATTTCGTACCATGCGTGTCGGCATGCCTTCAGTGGCCAGCCATCTGGCGGATGTCAAATCCATCACGCCCTTTGGACGTTTTTTGCGTAAGACCAAGCTTGATGAGTTGCCGCAGTTGTGGAATGTGCTTAAGGGCGACATGAGTCTGGTGGGCCCTAGGCCAGGTTTGTTTGATCTAGTGGAGTTGTTGCAGGCACGGGAGCGACTTGGTGTCTTTGCCGCGCGCCCAGGTATTACTGGCCTGGCGCAGGTCAGTGGCATTGATATGTCGACACCTGAATTGCTGGCGCAGACTGATGCAAGGATGTTGGCCAACATGTCGGTGAAAAATTATTTCAGTTTAATTTTGCAAACCTTGCTGGGCGGCGGGCAGGGAGATGCTGCCAAAGGCAAGGGGTAGAATTGCTCTGTGCCGGGTATCTCTGCGCTAAACTCAGCCTGTGGGCTGCGTTTATCCGCTCTGCAATGCCGTATGATAATGGCTAAATAAATTCCATTCACCCTTGGCGGGAGAGGATTATGACAGGGAAACATATGCATCATTCACAAGGCGTGTTTGGCGGTCGCACTTTGTTTATACGCACTACAAAGCCTGAAGTGCCACTTACGAGTGGTATGGTTTTTATTACAAATGACGTAGCTTAAATGGAGCGATCTATGTTGAGTAAACCTTTGGACAGGCTGGCTGTTATGACCCTGTTCATGCCAAGGGTGGCAAAGCGCCTCGTAGCTTTGAGCGTTGATTTGGGTCTTTGTGTGTTGACTGTCTGGCTGGCTTATTACCTGCGGTTGGGCGAGTTCATCAGTTTTATGGGACAAAGTCAGTGGGCGCAGGGGATGTGGTGGGCAGTGTTGGCTTCTGTTGTCATTGCACTGCCCATTTTTATTGTCTCTGGACTCTACCGAGCAATATTCCGTTATAGCGGCTGGCCAGCACTGTTGGCCGTGGCCCGTGCCGTGGGAATCTATGCCTTGCTCTATGCAACGCTGTTTACCGTAATTGGAGTTGCCGGGGTGCCGCGTACGGTAGGTATCATCCAGCCTATTCTGTTGTTGTTCTTCGTCGGTACATCGCGTCTTTTGGTGCGCTTTTGGCTGGGAGATGAGTATCGCAGCATTTTGCACAGTGCGGCTCGTCCAAAGGCACTGATCTATGGTGCGGGCACTACCGGTCGACAGTTGGTGATGGCCATGATGCATAGTCATGAAATGCAGGTAGTTGGCTTTCTGGATGACGATGACCGTCTGCATGGCCATGTGCTGAATGGTCTGCCCATCCATGCTCCGGCTGATTTATCAGCATTGGTGGAGGCCAAGCAAATTCATGATGTGTTGCTCGCCATGCCCAGGATCAATCGCAAGCGGCGCAATGAGATCCTTAATCAGATTCGTGAGGCTCGGGTGGCTGTGCGCACTCTGCCTAATCTGAGTGATCTGGCCCAGGGCAAGGTGAGTGTTTCAGATCTGCGCGAGCTGGATATTGATGATCTGCTGGGCCGTGAGCAGGTGATGCCTAATCATATTCTGCTGGCGAAAAACATTAGTAACAAAGTCGTCATGGTGACGGGTGCCGGTGGTTCGATCGGCAGCGAGCTGTGTCGCCAAATCCTGGCGGTGGGGCCAACCAAACTGTTGCTGATCGAGCAGAGCGAATTCGCCCTATATGTCATTCACCAGGAACTGGAAGGGCGACTGGCCGGGCGTGACATTGCATTGGTGCCCCTGCTGGCCTCGGTGCAAGATGAAGAACGGATGCATGAGATCATGGCAGCCTGGCATCCGGATACACTCTATCACGCCGCTGCCTATAAGCATGTGCCGCTAGTTGAGCACAATCCGGCCGAGGGCACCAAGAATAACGTGTTGGGTACTTTGCGCACCGCGCAGGCAGCCATTGACAGTGGCGTGAAAGACTTTGTTCTTATCAGCACTGACAAGGCGGTGCGCCCGACCAATATCATGGGCGCGAGCAAGCGCCTGGCCGAGATGATACTGCAGGCCCTGGCTGCCACCAACCCCGCTACCCGCTTCAGCATAGTGCGTTTCGGCAATGTGCTGGACTCGTCTGGTTCGGTTGTGCCCAGGTTTCGTCAGCAGATTCGTGCTGGTGGTCCACTCACCCTGACTCATCCAGAGATCACCCGTTATTTCATGACCATTCACGAGGCCTCGCAGCTGGTGATTCAGGCTGGGGCCATGGCCAAGGGGGGTGATGTTTTTGTTTTGGACATGGGGCAACCGGTCAAAATCATCGATCTCGCATACCGCATGATCGAGCTTTCTGGTCTGACCGTACAGGATGAGCAGAATCAGGATGGTGACATCGAGATTGAGATCACTGGCCTGCGCCCTGGTGAAAAGCTCTATGAAGAATTGCTGATTGGAGATAACCCCGAGCCCACAATCCATGCACGTATTATGAAGGCGCAGGATGATTTTATCCCCTGGACAGAGCTGGAGAGCAAGCTTGATGCGCTGGAGACGGTGCTGAATATCAACGATGTCGGCATAATCCGGCACATGATGGAGGAGCTGATAAGTGGTTATCAGCCAGAGGGCGAGATTGTTGATTGGGTCTATTTGGAGCAGGAGCTCGAGACACTGAGCTGACCGCAATGCGCGCCATTAAGGAATCTCTGAACAGCTAGCAAGGATGAGGGGTGGATGCGCTACGTTTATCCGTCCTGCAAAAGCCGGCCTACTGTAATTTAACTGGCCAGAGGTTTGTCCTCCTGCATTGGTTTGAACTGTCAGGACATAATGAATCTAGTTTTTTTTATTCTCATCCTGGTCTCTTTTACTACAGCCGCCTGGCAGCAGTTGCGCTGGGCTGGTGACGGCGTTGCGCCGATGGAGGCTTTATCTGCGGCGATGGTGGATTCGGCGGCGGGCTCGGTGGAGCTGGCCTTGGGTCTGGTCGGTGTGATGAGTTTGTTTCTTGGTTTGATGAAGGTTGCCGAGGCGGGTGGTTTGCTGACGATTATCGCTCGTTTGATTCGACCCTTGATGGTGCGCCTGTTTCCAGCGGTACCAGCTGATCATCCGGCGATGGGGGCGATGATTCTGAATCTTTCTGCCAATGCCCTGGGGCTGGGTAATGCAGCTACGCCTTTTGGCATACGCGCCATGCAGGAGCTGGAGCGGCTGAACCCCAGGCCGGGTACAGCGACGGATGCGATGGTGTTATTTTTGGCTATCAATACTTCCAGTGTGACCTTGTTGCCGACCGGTGTTATTGCCCTGCGGGCGGCAGCTGGTTCTGGCGATCCTGCTGGTATTTTGCCAACCACCTTGTTTGCAACTTTTTGCGCCACGGCAGCGGCGATTATCGCGACTTTTGCCTATCGACGGTTTTTTGCTTTGCCGGTTGGCAGGGAGACGGTTGAGCCTGCATCTATATCCACCCACGAAGGATTGCCTGATGTGGCCAGCGAGAGCTATCCCTTTTGGGTGTCGATGCTGGCGCTGGGCAGCTTGCTTGGTTTGATCCCGTTGAGCGTGCTTTATGGCCAGTTTGTCGCGCCGTGGATCTTGCCTGGCTTGATGCTGGCTTTTCTCAGTTTTGGCTTGCTGCGGCAAGTGCGTATTTACGAGGTTTTTGTCGAGGGCGCGAAGGAAGGGTTTCAGGTTGCCCTGCGCATTATTCCTTATCTGGTGGCGATCCTCGTGGCTGTTGGGATGTTGCGTGCCAGCGGGGCGTTGGAGGCAGTTATCAATCTGCTTGCGCCGTGGACAGGTGCGGTTGGTTTGCCAGCCGAGGCGCTGCCCATGGCATTGCTGCGGCCACTCTCAGGGTCGGGAGCCTATGCCGTGCTGGCTTCGATTATCAACGATCCTGATATTGGGTCGGATAGTTATACCGGCTATTTGGTCAGCACTTTGCAGGGCTCGACGGAAACAACTTTTTATGTCCTGGCGGTTTATTTTGGCGCCGTGCAGGTAAAACGGATCCGCCATGCATTATTGGCAGCATTGACAGCCGATGTGGTGGCTGTGTTTGCCGCAGTTTTTGCATGTACGTATTTTTTGTCTTAGAGAACTCAGGTTTGCCAGGCAACGGGGACGCCGTTGTTATGTTTGTTTACGTTGCATGGCTGCGGCGAAAAAGCCGTCAGTGCCGTGACGATGTGGCCATAGACGCAGGGTGTCGCTTAGGCCGGGGATGTTTATCTGGCGACGGGCAAGGATTTCGCTGGCGGGGATGAGAGTAAATTCTGTGTGCTTGGTGAGAAAGTCTTCGATTATCGCTTCGTTTTCTTCGTGCAGCAGGCTGCAGGTGGCATAGACCAGCCTTCCGCCTGAGCGCACCAGTTGCGCTGCTGTTTGCAGGATTTGTTTTTGCGTGGCGGTGATGCTGTCGAGATCGATAGGTCGCCATTTGATGTCGGGGTTACGTCGCAAGGTACCGCTGCCGCTGCAGGGGGCATCGACCAATACGCGATCAGACTTGCCGGCCAGACGCCGCACACGGTTATCATTTTCCGCTGAGATTACTACGCTGCGCACATTATCAAGACCGGCGCGAGCCAGACGTGGCTTGAGCTTCTCCAGTCGTTTGGCGGCGATATCAAAGGCATACAGACTGCCGGTATTGGCCATCAGTGCACCTAGTTCCAGTGTCTTGCCACCTGCGCCAGCACAGTAATCAATAACCATTTCACGACGCCTGGGCTCAAGCATCAGCCCGAGTAGTTGACTGCCTTCATCCTGGATTTCAAACAGCCCTGCCTGGAAGCTGGGGCTGCGAAACAGCGGGGCACGATCGTCACGGCGCAGTCCGAGTGGTGAGTATGGCGTAGTTGCAAATTCATGACCTTCTTCTGACAGTTGCGCCTGCAAGGTAGCGCGATCTGCCTTGAGTGTATTGACGCGCAGGTCGAGCGTCGCGGGCTGGTTGAGTGCATCGGCCAGGGCTTGTGTCTCAGCCTCTCCCAGTTGGGCTTGCAGTCGTTCGGCTAGCCAGACGGGCAGGTTGGTGCGTACTTCGAGCGGTAACTCGTTGGTGGAGAGCTCGCGTAGCTGTACGGCCAGTTCGCGTGCAGCAAAACCAGGACGCTCCTGGTAGCCTGCCTGTTCCAGAGCACGGGCACTCCAGCCACTGCTTAGTAGCTGCACTGCAACAAGCGCGGAGGCGGGGGCTTGATCGCCCGCTACATGACGCAACAGGGCAAGCCGTCGCAGGCAGGCATAAACTGTTTCGGCGGTTGCGCCACGGTCGCGCACACCCATTTCACGGTGTTCACGAAAATAGCGTTCCATGGCCTTGTCGGCAGCGCTGCGTCCATTGAGGATGCTGGCTAACAGGGCGGAGCTGTGTTTGAGCAGGGCGTTATGATTCATGTTTAGTGATTGATTTGGCTCAGTAGGCGTTTGGCTTCGGCAATTATTGCCTTGCGTTTGAATAAAAGTTGCAGGCGACTGCCACCTGATTGCCGCCAAAGTACAGCGGCACGAATGCCGGTTAAGAGCAGGGCGCGCACACGGTTGGCGGTGTCTGGGTTTTGCAGGTGGCTGTGTTCTCCAGCGACAAGGATGCGTGGCTGCAGCGTGCTGATGGTGTTGGTGTAGATTTCTGCCAGCGCGGCGATGACATTGTCATGAGTATTGTGAAAATGATCGCGTTGACGTTCAGTTTGCTGCAGTCCTTCTGCAATAGTATTTAGCAGGTCTTTACGCGCAGATAATTTTTTTTCCAGGGTAAACAGACCAATCGCATAACGCATCATTTCGATCTCTGTTTCATTGAGCTTGTTGCTGAATTGCCTGGTGATAACTTGCAGGCCATGGCGCAGGGCAGAGACATCGCCATAGACATCGGCAGTGGTGGCGGCATCAAGAATGAACAGGCTATTGATGACTGTTTCAAATGGCGCTTGTTCGATCATGCCATGACGCGCTGTCTGCGCCACCAGCGAGACGCTTTGAAACATGCCGGCGAGGGCCAGGGTGCGATCGGTCAGAGTTTTGCTCATGGTGCTTGTGTTTGCGTATGCTCGATGATGCCGCCGCCCAGACAGACGTCGCCAGCATAAAAGACGATAGACTGGCCAGGGGTTGCGGCGCGTTGTGGATGTAAAAAACTGATTGTGTAATTGTCAGCTTGTTGGGTGTTTATGGTACAGGCTTGATCCTTTTGACGATAGCGTATTTTGGCCTGACAGTCATATGGCAGTGTCGGCGGCTGGCCGCTGACCCAGTGTAGTTGCCCAGCCACCAGTTGTGGACTGAACAGCATGGGATGATCGTGCCCCTGATCGACCCGGAGGATATTATTTGCCACATCCTTGCCCACCACATACCACGGTGCCTCAGGGTATTTCTTGTGCCCACCAAGACCCAGACCCTGACGCTGACCCAGGGTGTAGTACATTAGACCATCGTGCTGGCCAAGCAATTCACCGTCGAGTGTACGTATCTCGCCAGGGCTGGCTGGAAGATAGCGGGCAAGAAAATCCTTGAAACGGCGCTCGCCGATGAAACATATCCCCGTACTGTCTTTTTTGTCGTGGGTAATGAGCCCGTGCTGTAATGCTAGCCTGCGGACCTCGCTTTTGTGCAGCTCTCCAAGCGGGAACAGACTGCGGGCGAGTTGGTCTTGTTGCAGGGTATAAAGAAAGTAGCTTTGATCCTTGTCTGAATCTAAGCCTTTACGCAGTTGCCAGTGGCCATTATCAGCCTGGTCGACACGGGCGTAGTGACCGGTGGCGATTGCCTCGGCTCCCAGTCCAATGGCGTGATCCAAAAAGGCACGGAACTTGATTTCCTTGTTGCAGAGGATATCTGGATTTGGGGTGCGCCCGGCACTGTATTCAGCAAGAAAATGACTGAATACACGATCCCAGTATTCTGCAGAGAAGTTGATGGTGTGCAGCGGGATGGAGAGCTTTTCGCAGACCGCACGGGCATCAGCCAGATCAACGGCAGCGGTACAATGCTCGGCATCGTCGTCTTCTTCCCAGTTTTTCATGAACAGACCTTCAACCCGATAGCCTTGTTCCAGCAGGCGCAGGGCAGCTACGGATGAGTCCACTCCGCCCGACATGCCGACGATGACATAAGGTCGTCTCATATCGTAGCCTCTATCCTAAAGATTGGATTTGTCTGCTTAAAATAATTTTTCAAGGTGTTAGTTCGCACTAGAGTGTAAGCGGATAGCATTTGGTTATAGAAGTAGTTTGTGCTGTGCGGTATGTCGTCTGATTAAAGACTATGCTAACGTTATCGGACGACTAAATTGGTTGGTGAAAATAAAAAATATAAATAAGGATAGCATGCCATTCGGATTGCGTAGCCTGCGTCGGCGCATCATCGCCTTTTCATTGCTGCTTGCCCTGCTGTTGCTGGGGGCGGGCGGCTATGCTGATCGGCAAGTGCGCATAGCCGTGGCTCAGGCGCATAAAAAGGCCGATCTCCAGCAATCTTTTAAACTTGGTTTTGCCGAGCTAAAAAATACCGTCTTTTCGCTGGAAGGTGGCCTGTATCGTTATGCGATGGTGCAGGATGGCGCGGCTCGCGCCAAGGTGGAATGGCGGTTGCGCGATATCCATCAACAGGCAAGCCTCCTGCAACACTCCAGCTTGTTATCGGCTAGAAATGAAATCCGCGAGGATTTTGCCAGTCTGCATGCCAGCCTCAAACAGCTGACTGACAAGGCGCAGAATGTACTGGAGATTATCGCCGTACTGGACAAACGTTTCCCCGCCTCGTCGATTATCACTGAACATATGTTTCCCTTGAGCCAAACATTCAACGCAATCCTGGAGGAGGCGCTGCTTGCCATTGAGTTGGAAACTGAAGACCCGCTCACCCATGTATTTCATGATCAATTAAAGGAAATACGCTATCAGTGGTCGCAGCAGCTCAGTACAGGGCGCATGTATATCGCTAATCGTTCCGGCATGTTTGGCTATTCGGATACAGGTCTTGCACAGCTGTTGACCGACCGTGAGTATTATGTGGTCACTATACGTGGCAAACTGAGCCAGATAAAGCAGCAAGCGCAAGCTCAAAAAGCACCTATGTTGCAGCGAGCCTTAAGCCAGCTCAACGACACGCTCGATGAATTTGAAAACAGCTTTGCCCAGGTAGTTGCTATTCAGCAAACGGGGCAGTGGCGCGGCGATATCGCCGAATTACGCGACACAATTCAGCCTATGTTGGCTGAAATGCGCCATTGGTTTGGCAGGATGGAGGCCCATCTGGATGAGCTGGATGCGCATGGGATGGAGAAATCACTGCAATTGGCAGAGGGTTTGACCAGCCTGCTGTGGAGTATTTCTTTCTTTGCCATTCTTATGCTGGTCGCAGGTTATCTGGCCTATGAGTTTGCTATTCGCCGGCCCATTGATCAGCTGATCGTGGCTTTGCGCGCACTGGGGCAGGGGGCGGCCTATACGCCGCTGATGAAGACCTATGCCTATGAGACGGAGGCTTTGTTGATGGCCTTTCGTGATATGCAGAATCAGGTGCAGGAGCGCGAGGCCCGTCTGATCTCTATCCTGGACAATGCCAGTGATGGCATCATTACCATCAATGAGATTGGCGTCATCGAAACCTTCAATGCAGCCGCAGAAAAACTGTTTCAATATCAGGCCGAAGACATTGTCGGTCAGAAAGTAAACATATTAATGCCGCCATCGGTGAGTGTGGAGCACGATGATTATATTCGTGACTATCTCAAAACTGGCGAGCAACGCATTATTGGTACTGAGCTGAATGTTACGGCCAAACGCAAGGACGGCAGTCTGTTTCCGATGTCCATCAAGGTCAGTGAAATGCGGTTTGATGGCCGTCGTTATTTTACCGCGCTAGTCTCGGACATAAGCGAACGAAAGGCCATGTTGGAACATCTGCGACACCTGGCCGAGCATGATTCGCTGACGGGGCTATATAACCGACAGTATTTTGCCGACGAGATGGAGCGTGTATTCCAGCGCACCTCGCGTCAGGACGATGATAATCATGCCTTGTTATATATTGATCTGGATAACTTCAAGCTGGTCAATGATTCCCTTGGTCACCTGGCTGGTGATCGGGTCTTGATTGAGGTGGCTGAGCTGGTTGCTAAACGTAGCCGCAAGACCGATTTGATTGCCCGTCTGGGTGGAGATGAGTTTGCTGTTTTGCTCTATGATGTTGATCAGCAACAGGCAATTGCTGCCGCCGAGGGCTATCGCCAGCAACTGGCTAGCTACAATTTCTTTCATGATGGACGGGTGGTGGATATAGGCTGCTCTATTGGTTTGGCTATGTTCGCTGCCGATGTTGTATCACGCGAAGAGCTGATGGTGCGCGCTGATATTGCCTGTCACATGGCCAAACAGGCCGGGCGCAACTCAGTACACATCTATCATGCTGATGACAGAGCAGATATGGACAGTCAGTTTGCCGATATGGGTTGGGCACGGCGCATCAAGCAGGCGATAGATAATGATGGCTTTACCTTTGCCCTGCAACCTATCTTTGATATTGCTACACAGCAGATTTCCAGTTATGAGTTGTTGTTACGTATGTATGGCGATGATGGCGAAATTTTGCTGCCAACAAGTTTCATTCCTGCAGCAGAACGCTTTGGCTTGATTCAGACGATCGATCGTTGGGTTGTGCAACAGGGATTACGGTTGCTGATCGATGGGGTTTTGCAATCCGACATGCGTTTGTCGATCAATCTATCCACTGTTTCTATCGGCGATCAGGAACTCCTGCAACTTATTAAGGATGGAGTGGCCAGGCATGGCGTGGAACCTTGGCGGCTGACATTTGAGATCACAGAAACTGTTGCCATGGCCAAACTCACCGAGGCGATAGAATTTCTCGCTAATTTGCGTGTACTTGGTTGTGCTACCGCGCTGGATGATTTTGGCGTGGGCTATAGCTCTTTTGCCTATCTCAAGGAGCTGCCGGTGGATTATGTCAAGATCGATGGTTCATTCGTGCGTGATATTGCCAGGGATAAGGTTCAATTGGCTATGGTGAAGTCCATGAACGACATCGCCCACGCCATGGGTAAGTGGACAGTGGCGGAATATGTGGAAAATGAAGAAATATTGCAGTTGTTGACAGAAATAGGTGTTGATTATGCCCAGGGATATTTTACTGGTCGCCCACAGTTGCTTGATGACATGAAGGCTTGTGTATAAACATCACCGGCGCTGGGTGAGTGAATTATTGTCTAGTGGCTTTAAATTTTCGTTATCACGCCCATGTGTTTCGTACGCGTCTTAGAGCGCACTGCCTCTGCAACTGGCAACTATCGGCCTGTGATTAATCACGGATGTAGCAGGGGATTTGTGTACATATGTATACAAGAAGTTTTTCAGCAGATGGTTGGTATCCTGCAGCACTAACAATCATCAACACAGAAGCGGCCTTCGCCGCGATTAATTGTTTTCATCGTGCTAGAATCCGCCCTCAATTTTTGTTTTCTCCAGAGAGACTGTCATGGCTTACGACAAGATCCAGGTGCCTGCAGATGGCACAAAAATTACTGTTAATACGGATTTTTCCCTCAATGTACCTACCCGTCCGATCATTCCCTTTATAGAAGGGGATGGCACTGGTGTCGATATTACGCCGGTGATGCATAAGGTGGTGGATGCGGCTGTAGACAAGGCCTATGGCGGCGAGCGCAGCATTGCCTGGATGGAGGTATATGCCGGTGAGAAGGCCAACAAAGTTTATGACCGTGAGCTCTGGTTGCCGGAAGAAACCATGCAGGCGGTTAAAGAATTTGTTGTCTCTATCAAGGGGCCACTGACCACGCCGGTCGGTGGTGGTATTCGTTCCTTGAATGTCACCTTGCGCCAGGAGCTGGATCTTTATGTTTGTTTGCGGCCAGTGCGCTATTACGCAGGTACGCCAAGTCCGGTGAAGCAGCCGGAGAAGACCGATATGGTGATCTTCCGTGAAAATACCGAAGATATTTATGCCGGTATTGAATGGCAGGCGGAAAGTGCTGAGGCGCGCAAGATTATTGATTTCCTCATCAAGGAAATGAATGTGGGCAAAAAGATCCGTTTTCCTGACAGTTCGGGCATAGGCATCAAGCCCGTTTCGCGTGAAGGCACCGAGCGTCTGGTGCGCAAGGCCATTCAATATGCCATTGATGAGGATCGCTCATCTGTGACATTGGTGCACAAGGGCAATATCATGAAGTTTACCGAAGGCGCTTTCCGTGACTGGGGCTATGCTCTGGCACAGCGTGAGTTTGGCGCCAAGCTGATCGACCAGGGGCCGTGGTGTGCGTTCAAAAACCCGAAAACTGGCTGCGAGATCGTCATCAAGGATGTCATTGCCGATGCATTCCTGCAGCAAATTTTGTTGCGCCCGGATGAGTACAGCGTGGTCGCCACATTGAATCTTAATGGCGATTATGTTTCCGATGCGCTGGCCGCGCAGGTGGGTGGAATTGGTATTGCGCCTGGCGCCAATTTATCGGATGCGGTGGCCATGTTCGAGGCCACCCACGGCACGGCACCGAAGCATGCCGGTCAGGACAAGGTCAATCCAGGTTCTCTCATCCTTTCAGCTGAGATGATGTTGCGCCATCTGGGCTGGACGGAGGCGGCGGACTTGATCATCAAGGGCATGTCTGGAGCTATTCAAGCCAAAACTGTTACCTATGATTTTGCCCGTTTGATGGATGATGCCAAGGAGTTGTCATGTTCGGCATTTGGTGAGGCGATGATTCAGCACATGTGATCAACCTGGCAGCAGAATAGCCGCCACAACCTGGCGGCCTTCTGCGGCGAGGATGTTGTAGGTGCGACAGGCAGCGCCACTATCCATGGCCTCCACGCCTATGCCACGCGCCATGATGGGAGCCAGCAAGGCGGGCGCGGGGTAGTGAAATGTTGCTCCTGTGCCGAGCAAAATGAGCTCTGGCTCTAATGATAGAAGAGCAGTAAATTGCGCGCTTTCCAGTTCGTCAAAGCAGCGAGGTGGCCAATTGCGGATCAATTGCTGCGGGCTGAGTGCAAAACTGTGATAAAGCGTTGCACTGGATATATTGGTGATATCCTCGCCTGCGGTGATACCTGGGCCTGCAAGCGTTACCGAGTTGTGGGTATAGGCATGGATGATGTAGCCATTGCCAGGCTTTTCCAGGCTGAACTTCATGATGATGTAAACCTCAAAAACTGGTGGTGGTAAGCCCTGTAGGCTTTTGCTAGTTTCATTGACAGCCTAAAATAGGGGCAGTAATGTTACCCGATTTATCCGTCCAGTCCTGCGCTTTCAGGGTCTGCGGTAGTTGCAAGGATGGTTTATCATGAAATTAGTCAAACCTGAGCAGAGTTTAGCCGTGCCCCTGTTACGTCCAGTACAAAAATCCACCAAGCTGGCCAATGTCTGTTATGACATCCGTGGGCCGGTGATGGAGCGATCGCGCCAAATGGAGGAAGAGGGGCAGCGCATTATCAAGCTGAATATCGGCAATCCAGCGCCGTTTGGTTTCAAGGCACCAGAGGAGATTATTCAGGATGTGATCTATAACCTGCCGGAGGCCTCTGGTTATTCTGAATCCAAGGGTCTTTTCTCTGCGCGCAAGGCGATCATGCACTACACACAGGGAAAGCGGATTACAAATGTGCAGCTTGAGGATATCTATGTAGGCAATGGCGTATCTGAATTGATCGTCATGGCCATGCAGGCTTTGCTCAATGATGGTGATGAGGTGTTAGTGCCGGCACCGGATTATCCTTTGTGGACGGCTGCTGTTTCTCTGGGCGGTGGTAAGCCGCGTCACTATCTTTGTGATGAACAGGCTGGTTGGCTGCCTGACCTCGATGATATACGCGCCAAGATTACGCCGAATACCCGCGCCATCGTCATCATTAATCCAAATAATCCTACGGGCGCTGTATATCCTGTGGAAATGCTGCAGGAGTTGGTGGAGATCGCCCGTCAGCATCAGCTTATTGTTTATGCCGATGAGATTTACGACAAGATTCTTTACGATGGAGCGGAGCATGTCTCGATCGCTTCCCTGGCCGATGATGTATTCTTTGTCACTTTCAATGGGCTATCGAAGAATTATCGTGCCGCAGGTTATCGTGCTGGCTGGATGGTGGTGTCTGGCGACAAGCGCCATGCCAGTGATTATATCGAAGGTCTGACCATGCTGGCTTCAATGCGTCTTTGTTCAAATGTGCCAGCGCAATATGCAATTCAGACCGCGCTTGGTGGCTATCAGAGCATCAACGATCTGGTAGCACCTGGCGGTCGTCTGTATCGCCAGCGTCAATACATATGGGAAGCTCTCAATGCCATGCCTGGCGTATCCTGCGTCAAGCCGCAAGGGGCATTGTATGTGTTTCCTCGGCTTGATCCAAAGGTCTATCCAATCCGCGATGATCGTCAGTTTATTCTTGAATTGTTGGAGGAGGAAAAGATTTTGGTGGTGCAGGGGACTGGTTTCAATTGGCCGACAACCGAATATTTACGCCTGGTCTTTCTCGCCGGAATGGATGAGATGACAGAGGCGATGACTCGTTTTGCACGCTTCCTGAGTAATTATCGCAAGCGACACAGAAGTTAACATTCATATAATTAGTTGGGATTTTGTTTCTATGAAACCTGTCAAGGTAGGGTTGTTGGGGCTTGGTACCGTCGGTGGCGGTACTGTTAATGTACTTAAACGCAACGCCGAGGAAATTGCGCGTCGTGCCGGCCGCGGTATTGTGATTACACATGCGGCCGCGCGAGACATCAATAAGCCGCGCATCTGTGATACTGCAGCGATCAAGCTGACTACCGACCCGCTTGAGGTGGTAGATAACACTGAGCTGGATGTCATAGTCGAACTGATGGGCGGCGATGGCCTGGCGCTGGAGATGGTCAATCGCGCCATCGATAACGGCAAGCATGTGGTTACCGCCAACAAGGCATTGATTGCCAGGCATGGCAATCAGATCTTTGTTAAGGCACAGCAAAAGGGCGTGATGGTGGCCTTCGAGGCTGCGGTTGCCGGCGGTATCCCCATCATCAAGGCGATCCGCGAGGGTCTGGCGGCGAATCGTATCGAATGGCTGGCAGGCATAATCAATGGCACGGGAAATTTCATTCTCACGGAAATGCGTGACAAGGGCCGTGATTTTCATGACGTCCTGGCCGAGGCGCAAAAATTGGGCTATGCCGAAGCTGATCCAACCTTCGATGTGGAAGGTATCGATGCTGCACATAAGCTCACCATCCTCGCGGCAATAGCCTTTGGTATTCCTTTGCAGTTCGACAAGGTATATACGGAGGGCATCAGCCGTATTACCCGTGAAGATGTGGCCTATGTCGAGCAGCTTGGCTATCGTATCAAGCATCTTGGTGTTGCCCGTCGCACGGCAGCAGGGATAGAGCTACGCGTGCACCCAACTCTTATCCCAGAGCGTCGGCTGATTGCCAATGTCAATGGCGTGATGAACTCGGTGTTGGTGAAGGGCGATGCCGTAGGGCCGACCCTTTACTATGGTGCCGGTGCTGGTGCCGAGCCAACGGCTTCCGCCGTCATCGCCGATCTGGTGGATGTGGTGCGTACACTCACCTCTGATCCCAATAATCGTGTGCCACATTTGGCCTTCCAGCCTGATGCGCTGCATGATTTTCCCATCCTGCCCATGGCGCAGGTAGAAACTGCTTACTATTTGCGTCTGCAGGCCGATGACAAGCCTGGTGTCCTAGCCGATGTCACACGCATCCTCGGGGATCTTGGCATCAGCATTGAGGCTGTGATCCAGAAAGAGCCTTCTGAAGAGGACAGCACTGTGCCGGTGATCCTGCTGACCCGTCGTGTGCGCGAAGAAAAAATGAATCAGGCCATTGCCGAGATTGAAGCATTGGCCACCGTCAATAAACCTGTCATGCGCATGCGCATGGAAAGCCTGAAATAATCTGAGGTCATCATGACATTTCGTAGCCGTTATACTGGTCTTATCGACCGTTACCGCGATCGCCTGCCGGTGCACGACGATACCCGCATCATCAGCCTGGGCGAGGGCAATACGCCGCTTATTCGTTTGCAGAATATTCCCCGCGCCGTTGGCAAAGATGTGGATATCTACGTCAAATATGAAGGGCTGAATCCGACCGGCTCGTTCAAGGATCGCGGCATGACCATGGCCGTGACCAAGGCCGTCGAGGAGGGTTCCAGAGCCATTATCTGCGCCTCCACCGGCAACACTTCGGCCGCGGCAGCGGCCTATGCGGCACGTGCTGGTATTGCCTGTTTTGTCTTGATTCCAGAAGGCAAGATTGCGCTGGGCAAACTGGCGCAGGCGATGATCCACGGCGCGGTGGTGATCCAAATCAAAGGGAACTTTGATGCTGGTATGCAGTTGGTAAAAGAAGTGGCCAAAGAAGCGCCGGTCGCTATAGTTAACTCCATCAATCCATACCGTCTGCAAGGCCAGAAAACTGCCGCCTTCGAGATCGTCGAGGAGCTGGGCGCTGCCCCTGATTTTCACTGTCTGCCAGTCGGTAACGCCGGTAATATCACCGCGCACTGGATGGGTTATAGCGAATATCGCGAGCATGGCGTGGTCAACAACGCACCACGTATGGTGGGCTATCAGGCGGCGGGTTCTGCACCTTTCATGCGCGGTCATATGGTCGATAATCCCGAGACTGTCGCCACGGCGATCCGCATCGGTCATCCGCAAAGTTGGGATAAGGCCTGGCAGGTGCAAAAGGATTCCAATGGCTGGTTTGATGAGTGTAGCGATGCAGAAATTCTTGTTGCACAAAAAATGCTGACCGAAAAAGAAGGCGTGTTTTGTGAGCCTGCTTCGGCTACCTCGTTGGCCGGTGCCTTGCGTGATATTGCCAGCGGCAAGATCCCCGAAGGCAGCAAGGTGGTGTGTACCCTGACCGGTCATGGGCTGAAAGATCCAGACACCGCGATCAAGCAAAGTACCTCTCCCATGTTGACGGTTGATGCCACGCTGGCTGCCGTCAAGCAGGCCATTCTTGATAATATGGCCTGAAACTATTGCACGAGGAAGGTGCCGGTTTGATTTATCTGATACCGGCCACCTTCCCCTGCTGCCATGAGCAGTTCTCTTACTCTTGTATTCCCCCATTCGCCACCTGCAGTACCTGCGCTGACGACACTGCTTGCGCGTAGCGATCGTCATGCTATCCAGCCAGTTCATTGGTCGCAGCATGTGTTGCAACTTGGCGGACTGGATTACTCACCTGATCAGGATTTGCCCTTGGGCCCGCTTTGCGCCTTGGGCGATGGTCTGCAGCTTGAGGATGGCTATTGGCTGTGTGTTGAGCCGGTGCATCTGCTGGCCGATCAGGATCAGCTCTATCTGGCAAGTAGAGCGAAGGATTTGGCTGTAACAACAATCGAAGCGGAAACTCTGGCGGCTGAATTCAATGCGCTGTATCTAGAGGATGGCTGGCAGCTTTTTACACCATGCCCTGAGCGCTGGTATCTGCGTCTGCCCAAGCCTTTGATGTTGCATACCAAGGCACCGGATGGACTGGAAGGTTACTCACTTTGGCAAGCACAGCCACATGGCCGCGATGCACTTTTGTTGCAGGCGGCGGTGAATGAAATGCAGATGTTGCTGCATAACAGCGCCATCAATAACCAACGTCGCCGTGAAAACAAAGCCACTATAAATAGTCTTTGGCTTTGGGCTGGTGGTCAATTGCCTGCGCTAGTTATCCCCTGGCAACAGATCCAGGGCGATAATTGTTTGCTACGCGGCATCGCCAGGCTTGACGATGTTTCTCATGTGGTCGAGGGAATGCTGGATTGGCGACACGGCAATAATTTATGCGTGCTGACAGGTGAATTTGACTACATGGATGGGCATTGGTTTGCCTCCTTGCTGAGCGCATTGCAGCGGGGGGAATTGACGGAGCTGAACATTTATTGCAGTGGTAGCTCATATCGCTACTGCCTGGATCGACGGGCAGCGCGGCGTTGGTGGCGTCGCCGTCGGCCTAAGCTCACTGAGCTATAAGCATATTGTTCGGGCTACATTCTGTGACAATTCACTAAGTGTGTTGCTCACGACTATGCTCCCTTTTCACTTAGGGATTTTTGTTGTGAAGAGAGGCTATCTAGCTCGATGACAGAAAAATCACGATGATTGTTTTTGCCATCACTCCAACTTATCTCCCGTAAGTGAGCGAGGGGCGCGAATATACACTTGTCTAAACAGATGAAAACACTGAGCTACTCCATCACGCGCCGGCCTCAGGTCACTATTAATAATATGGGTGACTTGCTGGATGGTTTGCCACCAGTTGCAGCGCGTATTTGTGTCAGTCGCCAGATCACACAGTTGGATGAGCTGCAACATACCCTCGATCGCTTACCTTCCTTTGCTTTGTTGAATGGTATCGATGCCGCTACGGAGTTATTGCTTGCTGCCTTGCAGCAAAAGCAGCGCATCCTGGTTGTTGGTGATTTTGATGTCGATGGCGCAACCAGCACTGCCTTGGCTTTGCGCGCCTTGCGTGCGTTTGGTGCCGAACATGTGGATTTTCTCGTGCCCAACCGTTTTACCCTTGGCTATGGCTTGACGCCTGAAATTATTGCCCTGGCAACTGAGCGTCAGCCTGATTTGATTATTACCGTAGATAACGGGATCTCCAGCCTGGCTGGCGTGGCCGCTGCACAGGCGCATGGAATCAAGGTGTTAATCACCGATCACCATTTGCCTGGTGAGGCTCTGCCAACCGCCGAGGCTATCGTAAATCCAAATCAGCCTGGTGATAAATTTCCCGCCAAATCACTGGCAGGTGTTGGCGTAATCTTTTATGTCATGCTCGCTTTGCGCGCGCGTTTGCGTGAACATCACTGGTTTGATGAGCATGGTCTTGCCGAGCCCAATCTCGCGCAGTTGCTTGACCTTGTCGCCCTGGGAACTGTTGCCGATGTGGTGCCGCTTGATCAGGTTAATCGTATTTTGGTGGCACAAGGATTGGCGCGGATGCGTAGTGGGTATATGGCACCCGGCATACGGGCATTGCTGGAGCTGGCAGGACGGCAGCCTGAACGGCTGGTGGCAGCCGATCTTGGATTTGCACTTGGCCCGCGTCTCAATGCCGCCGGTCGCATGGATGATATGAGCCTGGGTATAAATTGCCTGCTCAGTGATTCGCTTGATGCAGCTCGCCCCCTGGCGCAGGCGCTGGATCAGCTCAATCATGAGCGCCGTCAGGTCGAGGAGGAGATGCAGGCCCAGGCATTTGCTGAATTACAGCGCATGGAGCTTGTTGAGGGGACAGATATTCCGTCAGGCCTGTGCCTTTACGATCCAGCCTGGCACCAAGGTGTGGTCGGTATACTTGCTTCGCGCATCAAGGATAGATTGCATCGACCAGTCATTGTTTTTAGTGATAGCGGTGAGGGTAAAATAAAAGGTTCGGCGCGTTCGGTGCAAGGCTTTCATATCCGCGATGCACTGGATGCAATTGCTGCGCGGCATCCAGGATTGTTGGATAGATTTGGCGGTCATGCTATGGCCGCAGGAATGACCCTGCAACGTGAACGTTTGGATATATTTCGTCAAGCGTTTGTTGATGAGGCTGGACGACAGCTTGGCCCACAACCACCTGGCCATGAGTTGCTTAGTGATGGTGAGCTTATGGCCGGGGAGGCCAATCTTGAGCTGGCTGAGTTGTTGCGGTTTTTGGCACCTTGGGGGCAGGGTTTTCCTGAACCCATGTTCGATGGCGTCTTTGAGCGGGTTTCATGGCGCGTGGTGGCCGAGCGGCATGTCAAGCTGGTATTGCGCTGGCCTGGTAGACAACACACGATAGATGCTATCGCCTTTCATGCTGATATACCAGCATGGCAAGAAACTGCTGGGCTGGTTCATCTGGCTTATCGTTTGGATGTGAATGAGTTTCGCGGACACAAATCAGTGCAGTTGATTGTCGTTCATATGGAACCTGCTTAGCTTGATTCATAAAATACCAAGAAGCCCAACATTGATTTGCTTGACCCTGCTCAAGCCGATAAATATTGACCTGGCCGAAGAGCGAGGGGTATGTTTAACTCAGCTAAACATCGACGGGTAATAAATATCCGCACATAAAAAATAAAACATACCACAACAAGAAGGAAGGAGTAGTTCATGGCTGCTATTTTCAATCTGGAGATATCTTTAGTCATCAGTTTTGCCGCAATCCTGATAATGGTTTTTTGTCTGCTGCAGGTCTATACGCTAAAAGCCAAAATCCCTGGCGGCGTTATCGGCAAACACTGGAATATCTTGGTTATGCTCGTGGTGTTGTTCAGTGTTGGTTATCTGGCAACACCATTTTTCGGTGCACTGCCAGCCGAGCTGATGCGCCTCATCGCCTCACTCATTTTTTTCTTTGGCGCTATTTATGTGTTGATTACGATCAGGCTTATCTATCGCATCATACAGGAGCTGACGGCCTGATATGAAACCACAAGCTATAGCCAGTAAAACGCGCAAAGGCGAAGAAGAAATCCAGAGCAGGAAATATGCCCTGGAACGTAACCTTCGCTACATGCTGATCCTTGTCGATGGCAAATCGACAATCGAGCAACTGATAAATGAGAAGGGCAGTCACCTGGCTGATGTTGAAGCTGGTCTCCACACCTTGGCTGTGCAGGGATTCATTGCCATAGATGGCGTTAGCTTGTGTGAGGGTGGAGATGACTGCATGGTGCCTGCCAGTGATGATATCTCTGCCCTCAAGGCGGCCTTGGTCGCCGCAGCAAGGGATATCTTGGGTGCAGACGCAGGCAGTATCGTCAGCCGCCTGGAGGCGGCACCGGAGAGTCGTGAAGGTTTGCAGGAAACCGTGAATAATTGTAAAAAGGTTGTGCGTCTGCTTATTGATGAACAAAAGGCAGATGCCCTGTTGGCCAGGTGCGCTACTATCTTACAGGGCATTGCGTAACGCAACTTCGTGTCATTGGCTGTTCACCAGTTACCATCGCTGTAGTATCATGGCCGATTTCCTTTTACCGTACTGATCATCATGCTGGAATTCAATGCTCTTTCCCGTAGCATCAAAGAGATGCAGGGGCGTCTGGACGCCCTGAGGGGGTATCTTTGACTTCGCTGTTAAAAGCGAACGTCTGATCGAAGTTGTCCGCGAACTGGAAGTCCCTGATGTCTGGAATAACCCTGAACGTGCCCAGGCTCTGGGGCGTGAGCGTGCCCAGCTCGAAGATGTTGTCCATACCATTGATAGTCTTGACAAGATTTTGCTCGACTCGGCCGAGTTGCTGGCAATGGCTGGTGAGGAAAATGATGAAGCCATGCTGGAGGAGGTCGCCGCTGATTTGGCGCAGGCTGACAAGCGTCTTGGTGAGCTGGAATTTCATCGTATGTTTGCCGGTGAGATGGATGTCAATAATGCCTATCTCGATATTCAGGCAGGCTCTGGCGGTACTGAAGCGCAGGACTGGGCCAGTATGTTGTTGCGCATGTATCTGCGTTGGGGTGAGCGGCGCGGCTTCAAAACCGAATTGATGGAGGTCTCTGAAGGTGATGTGGCCGGCATCAAGAGTGCCACGATTCACTATACCGGCCCCTACGCATATGGCTGGTTGCGCACTGAGACTGGTGTGCATCGTTTGGTGCGTAAGTCTCCATTTGATTCAGGCAATCGTCGGCATACCTCATTCAGTTCTGTATTTGTTTCTCCCGAAGTGGATGACAATATCAACATCGAGATCAATCCGGCTGATCTGCGCGTTGATGTCTATCGCGCTTCCGGCGCTGGTGGCCAGCACGTTAACCGTACCGAATCAGCCGTGCGCATAACCCATATACCCAGCGGCATAGTGGCGGCTTGTCAGACCCAGCGCTCTCAACATCAAAATCGTGACACTGCGATGAATCAATTGCGCGCCAAGCTTTATGAAATGGAAATGCAAAAGCGTAATAGCGAAAAACAGGCGCTGGAAGATAATAAGTCCGATATCGGTTGGGGAAGCCAGATCCGTTCCTATGTGTTGGATCAATCGCGCATCAAGGATTTGCGCACTGGCGTTGAGACCGGTAACACCACGGCAGTACTGGATGGTGATTTGGATGATTTTATCGAGGCCAGCCTAAAATCAGGTTTATAAGATACCTATGAATGAAGAATTGAATAACCATCAGGACGAAAACAAGCTGATCGCCGAGCGGCGTGCCAAATTGAAGGCATTACGCGAACGTGGCATTGCCTTTCCGAATGATTTTCGCCGCAACGCCACGGCGGGTGAGCTGCATGCCAGTTATGGCGAGATGGATGATGCTGCCCTGGCAACCCTTAATCTGAGGGTCAGTGTGGCAGGACGAGTGATGCTCAAGCGCATTATGGGCAAGGTATCCTTTTTGCAGCTCAAGGATATGGCTGGGCAGATTCAGTTATTTGTCCAGCGTGATGCCATCGGTGCCGATGTCTATGATGATTTCAAACGCTGGGACATTGGCGATATTGTAGGCACCGAGGGTGTTTTGTTTCGCACCAAGGCTGGCGAATTATCAGTACGGGTTGACAGCATTCGCTTGCTGACCAAGTCACTGCGCCCATTGCCAGAAAAGTGGCAGGGTTTGAGCGATCAGGAAACCCGTTACCGACAGCGCTATCTGGATTTGATTGCCAATGACTCCTCGCGCCAGGTCTTTCGTGTGCGCTCTCAGATCATTCAATTGATTCGTGAGTTCATGGTGGCGTATGGGTTTCTGGAAGTGGAAACTCCGATGATGCACGTGATCCCTGGTGGTGCCACTGCGCGTCCTTTTGTTACTCATCACAATGCACTGGGTATTGATTTGTATTTGCGGGTTGCCCCGGAGCTGTATCTGAAACGATTGGTGGTCGGTGGTTTTGAGCGCGTGTTTGAAATCAACCGTAGTTTCCGCAATGAGGGCTTATCTAGCAGGCACAATCCGGAATTCACCATGATCGAGTTCTATCAGGCCTATGCCGATTACAAGGATCTGATGGATTTGACTGAGGAAATGATGCGCTCCCTGGCACGGGATGTTCTTGCTAGCACAAAGATTAGCTATCAAGGCCAGGAATTTGATTTTGGCTCACCTTTCAAGCGCATGACCATGTTGGAGTCTATCCTGTCCTGCAATCCAGGTATCACCGCAGAACAGCTGAATGATTTGGCTGAGGCCAGCATTATAGCCAGCAAGCTTGGCGCCGAGGTAAAGCCGGCTTTTGGGCTTGGCAAGGTGCAATCATTGATCTTTGAGGAAACTGTCGAACATAAGTTGATACAGCCAACTTTCATTACCGCTTACCCTACAGAGATATCACCCCTGGCGCGTTTGAACGATGATGATCCCATGGTGACGGATCGGTTTGAGTTTTTTATCGGTGGGAGAGAGATAGCCAATGGTTTTTCTGAATTGAACGATCCGGAAGATCAGGCCGAGCGTTTTCGTAAACAGGTGTTGGAAAAAGAAGCCGGTGACGATGAGGCCATGCATTTCGATGAAGATTATATCGTGGCTCTTGAACACGGTATGCCGCCGACCGCTGGCGAAGGCATTGGTATTGACCGGTTGGTGATGCTTTTTACCGACGCCCCATCCATCCGTGATGTGTTGCTGTTTCCTCACATGCGACCGGCGTGAGTTAAGCTTCACTCAGGGCTTCAATCTACTTGGTGAAATAGCTGAACTAACCGTTCAGTAGTTGTTGGGTTTCCCGGATTGCATCACCAGTGCCTTCCATTTCGACGATGCTTATTTCTGTATCAAGACCTAGCTTGGCAAAGGCAGGAATTTGACTTAAGTCCTGCTCGGCCAAGGGGTGCGATGTACCCATATAGCTTTGCAGGTTGGCAGCGATCACCAAATCAACAAGATCTACCGAGTTTGAATCATGCTGCATGTTGGTGTGCATCTCGGCTACGTCGATTAGTTCCTGTGAGAAATTCCAGTAGCGCAGAATGGCAGCACCAATACGTGGATGCAGCTCCTCAATAATCTGATCAAGTGTTTGTTCATCGGCCAACAGTTCGGGATAATCCTCTGCCTTGGTTAGTATGGGTAGGGCGCCGATAGCGTGTACCAGCCCTGCCAGCAGTGCCTGTTCTGGATTTAATTTGGTGAATTGGCTGGCTAGCACATGACAGATTGCCGCAACTTCCGTGCTGTGATCCCAGAGTTCACGTAGACGCTTGTCCGTTGCATCAGAAGTGGCCTGAAACATTTGCTGCATCACTATGCTGATCGCCAGATCGCGCACGATACGCATACCTAATCGGCTCACGGCTTCATCGATACTTTCAATTTTGCGCGCTGTACGCATTAACGGGCTGTTGGATACCTGAATCAGGCGTGCGCTGAGCGCAGGATCGCTGGTGATTAGTTTAGTCAAATCATGGATCGATGAGTCTGGATCATCGGCCACATCGCGTACCTTCAGCGCCACTTCCGGCAGTGTGGGCAAGACGAGTCGATCGTTTAGCAAATCGTCCAATAAATCGGTCGTAAATTCCTTGGCAATAGTAGGCATGTGAACCTTCTTTTCCTTGCTTATAGGCTTTCTTAGCTGCCAGTTTCTGCTGCATCCGCCGGAAAGTCATAGGGCAATGATTTGAAATGTAGTTTGGGGCCATTAGCATCAGTAATATGTACATCTGCTCCGGCATCTATCAATGCCACCTGCACAACAACCAGTAGATCACAGCCACCATCAGGCCCGGGTTGGGCATCGACTACCTTGCCAGCTCCTTGGCCACTGTCAGAGCTGGACGACATGAGTTCGGTGCCCGGCACAGGCGGGGTGGCGTTATCAATATGCGCCAGGTACATACGGCGTTTGAGTGTGCCGAGATATTGCATGCGCGCCACTACTTCCTGACCGGTATAACAGCCTTTGCGGAAGCTCACGCCATTGACCAGTTGCAGATTGACCATTTGTGGCACGAAGGCTTCAACGTTGGCAGGCAGGATATTGGGCAGGCCAGCATGGATATCGATCAATGCCCAGGCAGGAGCACCGGCAGGCCTGACGATAGCGGCCAACTTTTGCCAGAGTGATTTAATCTGCTCGGCTTCGCCATAAATTTCATAACGTGGCTGCGGGCCAGCAATTCTGATCGCTGTTAAACCTTTACTATGACTGACTTCATCAATGGCCTGCGGTATTTGGCCCAGTTCTTCAGTCAGTGCAGCGCTGGCCTTGCTTCCGCTGATGCCAATACGCAACAAATCATTGCTCGCATCACTTAGATCAACCTTGGACATCATGATGTACTTGCGCAGGCGTGTTTGCGCCTCCTGTAGTAATGCCGCTGGCATGCGCAGGTAATAAGCATCCTCGCGCTGGAAGAGACGAGCGATATTGAACAGGCGGCCCTTGGCGCTGAGATAACCACTGAGCTGGCTATGTTCATCATCCACTTGGCGCACATCGTTGGTGAATTGCCCCTGCATGTAGGTGGCGCTGTCGGGGCCTGCTACGCGCAGCAGACCATAGTGGGAAAGATCGACCAGAATATCGCCTTGCAGGGCGGCTGCCTGCTCCACCTCGGCCTGACCAAAATCATGCACTTGTCCATCGATCAACCTGGCGCCTGATTGTTGAAGAAAATTGTGCCAGTCGTTCTGCATATCTGTGTCCTCGACGTTGAATCTGGCTATGATAACCAAACCACGCCCGCTTGGTAATATCCTAGTGAATTACTTTAGATTTGTTTAACCAAGGATTTTGCATCATTCAATAGCGCTTTAGATGCTGAAAATGGACTGATTTATGCCATCCACAATATCTCTCCACCTTGCGCCAGTAGCCTCGCGACGTCTGTGGCGGATTGTGTTGGTCGCTCACATTGCCAGTGGTTTGTTGCTGCTTTGGCTGGCGACATATTTTTCCTGGCCAGGCCTGTTCTTGCCTTTGATCTGGATCAGTTATCGATATTACATTCGCCACATCCAGCCGTTAATCAATCTGGCGCACCAGGGTAATGGTGGTTGGTTGTGGTATCACAATGATGGCACGGCCGTGCCGGTGCATATCTTGCCGGAAACACTGCTCACGCCCTGGCTGGTATTGTTGCGCGTGCGCGAGGAGGGCGGTCGGCGACATAGCTTGCCCATCCTGGCCGATAGCCTGTCGACCGAAGACTTTCGCGCCTTGCGTGTGGCCTTGCGCCAGGAGCAGATATGAGATGTCTATTGATTGACCCTTCCCCAAACTCCTCTCCCGCGAGCGGGAGAGGGGAGCTAAAGTACCGTAGGGCGCAATAACCATCGGGCATTGCTCCGAATGTGAAAAATCGTTTTATGCAAGGGACTCACAGAACCACTTCCCTTCAAAGGGCGTAAAATAAAGTATTTTGCAATACTATCCAGATCGCTTTTGCCGCTGTATCGGCATTCAACAATACTTAGCTGTTCCAGTGCTACAACTATACCCAGTCAGAATTACGGCATGGTTTTCCTGCTACTACAGGTGAATATTCTATTGATTTAACGGTGAGTTATCTGGAGTCAGAATAGTGTCCTGGGCCTCACCTGCAGCAAGCTCAGGATAATCCAGGGTGTAATGCAGGCCACGGCTTTCCTTGCGTGCCATCGCTGATTGAATGATTAGCTCGGCAACCTGCACCAAATTGCGTAGCTCCAACAGGTCATTGGTGACTCGAAAATTGCCATAGTATTCGTGGATCTCACTGCTCAACAGCTCAACCCGGCGTTTGGCGCGTTGCAGGCGTTTGTCGGTGCGTACAATGCCTACATAATCCCACATGAAACGACGCAGTTCTTCCCAGTTGTGAGAGACGACCACCTCTTCATCTGAATCGGTGACGCGGCTTTCATCCCACGGTGGCAGTTTGTCGATAGGTGTGTAGCTGACAAGTTCTGCGGCTATGTCCAGCGCCACAGCGCGTCCAAAGACCAGACATTCGAGTAGTGAGTTGCTGGCCAGGCGATTGGCGCCATGCAGGCCGGTGAAGCTCACCTCGCCTACGGCATACAGACCATCCAGATCTGTGCGCCCCTGTAAGTCCACCATGATACCGCCGCAAGTGTAGTGCGCTGCCGGCACTACCGGTATTGGTTCACGCGTCATGTCGATGCCCAGCTCCAGACAACGTTTATGTATCGTGGGAAAGTGGGTCTGAATGAATTCTGCCGGTCGATGGCTGATGTCCAGATAGACACAGGGCACACCAAGTCTTTTGATCTCGTGGTCGATGGCGCGGGCCACTATATCGCGTGGCGCGAGTTCGGCACGCGGATCGAAGCGCGGCATAAAACGCTCGCCGTTGGGCAACAACAGCTTGCCACCCTCACCTCGCAAGGCCTCAGTGATCAGAAAGGATTTGGCCTTGTGATGATAAAGGCAGGTGGGGTGAAACTGGTTGAATTCCATATTTGCCACACGACAACCAGCACGCCAGGCCATGGCGATGCCGTCGCCAGTGGCAATGTCCGGATTTGAGGTGTAAAGATAGACCTTGCTGGCGCCGCCGGTAGCCAGTACTACGCGGTGAGCGCGAAATACTTCTACTATATTGCGTTTGCGATCCAGGATATAGGCGCCAAGCACGCGGTGGCCACCACGCCCAAGTTTACTGCTGGTGATCAGATCAACGGCGATGTGGTTGTCATACAGGGTTATATTACTGCGCTGACCGGCCTGATCGATCAAGCTGGTTTCGATTGCGCGGCCAGTGGCATCGGCAGCGTGGATCACGCGGCGGTGGCTGTGGCCGCCTTCCCGCGTAAGGTGATAGTCTTGATTGGGGCTGGTCTCGCCGGTAAAGTTTACCCCGCCATCAATAAGCCATTGAATTGCCTCGCGGCTGTGTTCCACGGTATAGCGCACCGTGCCTTCATGGCACAAGCCGGCACCGGCATTGAGCGTGTCTTCGATGTGCGAGGCTATGGAGTCGTGCGCATCGAGCACAGCCGCGACACCGCCTTGCGCGTAGTAAGTCGAGCCTTCACTACTGACGGACTTGGCGAGTATGGCGATCTTGAGTGAATTTGGCAGATTCAGCGCCACGGTCAGACCGGCAGCGCCGCTGCCGATGATCAGGACATCGTAGTGCGGCTGTTCATCGTGCATGGTTGATGGCTTACCAATAGGTACTGGTTCTATGGGCTGAGGTTCTTTATGATGTCTGCATTCTATTTCCATGAACTCCTGGCAACAAGTGTAGTCTATGTTTGTGTCCAGTGAGTGGCCCTCAAATTTAAGGAAAAGGTTGGCCCCCGATGGGCATACAACAGGCTGATCAAGAACTGGTGGCGCGAGTCCAGCAAGGTGATAAACGCGCCTTTGATGTTCTGGTCCAGAAATACCAGCACAGGATTGTCAAGTTGATTTCGCGCTATGTCAGGGATCCTGATGAATCACTCGATGTCGCTCAGGAAACATTCATCAAGGCCTATCGTGCCTTGGCCAATTTTCGTGGTGAGAGCGCCTTTTATACCTGGCTCTATCGTATTGCTATCAATACCGCAAAAAATCATCTCACCTCCATGGCCAGAAGACCGCCCGATGCCGATATCGATGCTGCCGATGCCGCCCAGCTTGATATGGAATCATCGGCTCGTCTGCATGAAGGCGATACACCGGAACACCTGGCCTTGCGTGATGAAATCAAGCACACCATCTCCCAGACCATTGATGAACTCCCTGAAGAACTGCGCATAGCCATTGTTCTGTGCGAGCTGGAAGGTTTGAGTTATGAAGAGATTGCCGAGACGATGAATTGTCCCATAGGCACAGTGCGATCACGTATTTTTCGTGCTCGTGAGGCAATAGATAGGAAACTCAGACCACTACTTGAGTGACTAAGTCATTAAGCACAACTTCCCGACAGTACGGAAATCGAGGCATTTCGATAATGAAAAACCACGTTGATGAACAGATTTCAGCCCTGGTAGATGATGAGTTGAATCGTCCCGAGTTGTCTCTGGTCTTGCATGAATTGCGTGATAATGCTGATTTGCAGGCGCGCTGGCGACGTTATCAATTGATCAGTGACACCATGCGTGGTCATCTGGTCACAACCAGAGCCAGTGATCTGCATCGGCGTGTACAACAATCTTTGGCACAGGAGCCAACTATCCTGGCACCACGGCGTAAAACACCTTGGCCGGCTTTGGCAAAGCAGGCTGTGGGTGCTGCAATTGCAGCTTCGGTGGCCGTAGTAGCGATCCTTGTCGTGCAACAGGAATCCATTGAAACAGACGGGGTAACAGTCACAACAGCCCAGCTTGCCAAACCCAGCCAACCCGCCCGCACCATGGCGCAACTGGCCAGTATCACCAGCAAACCCCCAGCCATTAGTAAATCAAATGCTGCCCAGCGCGAACGCCTCAATGCATATCTGGTCAACCATAATGAATATTCTGCTTCTTCCGGTATGCAAGGCGCGTTGCCTTATGTGCGTATCGTCAGTCACGGGACAGCCAGATAATGCGCCCTGGCATTTTCTCCAGCCATGGCTTGCTCCTGGCATTGTTCTTGTCTCAGATAGCCTGGGCTGAGGATGTTTCTGGTTTCGAGGACATATCAAACCCGCAGCAATGGCTGGAACGTATGTCGGAAGCGGCCCATCAGCTGAATTACGATGGCACCTTTGTCTATTTTCATGATGGCCACATGCAAGCCATGCGCATCGTGCACAGTAATAATGATGGTGTTGAACGGGAACGTCTGTTGAGCCTTAGTGGACCTGTCCGTGAGGTCCTGCGTGACAGCGAGCGTGTTATCTGTATCCTGCCAGATGATAATGCCGTGGTAGAAGAGAATGCCGGGCCGTCCCGTCGTCGCCCTTTGAATCTGCCGGCGCGACTGGAAACATTGCTGCAATATTACGATATTAGTGATGCCGATATGGATCGTGTTGCCGGCCACAATGCACACAAAATTCTTATCACGCCCAAGGATGATCAGCGATATGGTCATGCCTTCTGGCTGCATCAACAGAAGGGCTTGTTGTTGCGTTCCGAGCTTTACAATGAAGAAGGACGCGTTGTAGAGCAGCTTATGTTTACCGGGTTGAAATTCTATGAGCAGGTTCCTGAAGAATTATTGGCAGCTGAAACACATGGCCGTGATGTGATCTGGCAGCGTGGCGCGCCCAAGATGGCAGTGCAGGGCACAAAAAACTGGTGGGTAAGTCAGTTGCCAGCAGGGTTTGTGCTGGAAAATCACCGTCGCCATGTCATGTCTGGAAATATTCAGGTGGAACACTTGTTGTTCAGTGACGGCCTGGCTTCGGTGTCGGTATTCATCGAGCCCATGAGTGCTCAGCAGCAAGATCTGGTGGACAGTCTGCGACTGGGGGCGGTAAATACATACAGACGGCATTATCTTGATCATGTTATTACCGTGATGGGTGAAGTGCCGTCACGGACAGCGCAGCGCATTGGCGAAGCAGTGCAGAGGATTGAGTGAGATGCTTGAAGCAACAGGTCGTGTCATTCGCGCAGCTGGCAATTCAGCCTGGATACAGACTGCCAGACAATCCAGTTGCGGTAGTTGTTCGGCGCGTAGTGCATGTGGTACGGGCTCCTTGTCAGGTTTCTTTGCCGCCCGCCAACATGAAGTGAAGGCATTGAATCCTATTGGTGCGCAACCTGGCGAGGAGGTCATCGTCGGTATTCACGAGTCGGTACTGGTCTGGGGTTCGGCCTGGCTTTATTTGTTTCCCTTATTGAGTCTGTTGGCTGGCTCCTTGCTGGCCAAAAGTGCAGCTGGCTTTTTTGCTTTGAACGGAGGTGAGTTGCCCGTCATATTGGGTGGCTTGGCCGGGATGCTTGCCGGATTTTTTGGCCTGCATGCCTATCAAACTTACCGTAGTGCCAAAGGCACAGATCAGACACGCCAGCAGGCAGTGATTCTGCGCCGCATGGCCAATGCTGATGTTCTTCATTTTATCCCTGGTAAATCACAAGTAAATTAAATCTATGAAATATTCAAATCTCTCTGTTTTCAGTCTTTTTTTCCTGTTTACCTTATTACTGACTGGCCGCGCGGTTGCCGCCGAGCTGCCGGACTTTACCGTACTGGTGGAAAAATACAGTCCAACTGTGGTGAATATCAGTACCAAGCAAAAGGTCCAGACACGTTCAACGCGTGGTCTGCCGCATGGTCTGCCTATGCCGGAGCTGCCTGAGAATGGGCCATGGAATGACTTGTTTCGACATTTCTTCGGTAATCCTGAGGGCGGCTTTGAGCCTGATGATGAAAGCGAGGCCCGTTCGCTAGGCTCAGGTTTCATCATCGGCAGTGATGGCTATATCCTGACCAACAACCATGTCGTGGAGAAGGCCGATGAAATTCTTGTCAGGCTCAGCGATAGACGTGAACTGGTGGCAAAACTTATCGGTACCGACAAGCGGAGTGATCTGGCCCTGCTGAAGATCGAGGCCAGTGACTTGCCTGTGGTCAAGGTCGGTAAGGATAAAGAGATCAAGGTAGGTGAGTGGGTGATGGCCATTGGTTCACCTTTCGGTTTTGATCATTCGGTGACCGTGGGTGTGGTGAGTGCTTTGGGGCGTAGTCTGCCACGTGAGAGCTATGTGCCTTTTATTCAGACCGATGTGGCGATCAATCCAGGTAATTCAGGTGGGCCATTGTTCAATCTCGATGGCGAGGTTATAGGCATCAATTCGCAGATCTATAGCCGTACGGGTGGTTTCATGGGGCTGTCCTTTGCCATTCCTATGGAAGTGGCACTGGATGTGGTGGCGCAACTCAAGGACAAGGGTTATGTGGCACGCGGCTGGTTGGGCGTGTTGATTCAGGATGTGACACGTGAGTTGGCTGAATCATTTGGCATGAAGCAGCCTGCCGGCGCGTTGGTGGCCAAAGTGCTCAAGGATGGCCCTGCTGCCAAGGCGGGGATCAAGGTAGGTGATGTCGTCCTTGAGTTTGCTGGCAAGGCTATACATACCTCGTCAGATTTGCCACCGGTGGTCGGTAGTAGCCCGATTGGCGTGAATTCCACGATTGTAGTCATGCGTGATGGCAAGCGCAAGAGTTTGTCGGTGCAGGTGGAGGAGTTGCCCAAGGACGAGGAGATGAGCCTGGCCGAAGGCAAGGCGGCTCCCAGTACCAATCGTCTCAGTATTACTGTCATCGAGCTGAGCGCAGAACAGCGCAAGGCCATGAACCTGGAACAGAAGGGCGTGCTGGTGCAATCAGTGGAGCAGGGCCCAGCGCAGGAGGCCGGTATTCGGCGCGGTGATGTGCTGCTCAAGTTGAATAATGTGGATGTGGATAATGTCGCGCACTTTAACAAGCTGGTGGCAGATCTGCAGGCAGGTAAATCAATCCCTGTGTTGGTGCAGCGCCGCAGTGGGCCGATATTTCTTGCTATACGTATCCCCAAGTGACCGAGCAGGGGCTGACTGTATATGTTCGTTATGACTGTTCGCTTTGCGATGACATGCTGGCTGCCTTGCGGCCGTTGCAGCAGGAGCTGGGATTTGCGCTTGAAATTATTGAAATAGGTGGTGACTACCAGCTTGAACAACTCTATGGCAGTCGTGTACCGGTGTTGGTAGCAGGGCGTGGTGAGTTGTGTCACTATTTTCTGGATCCAGATCGTGTGCGTGGCTATTTCGCGGCCTGCTGATTTCCAGTACAATTTCACTCATTAGGGCGCCCGACCAATCGGGCGCCTTTATTTTATGGGTTCTCGGATTTGTTCGTTCTTGTCCTGCATGAAATAAGCAGGACTGGAATGACAACATGGAGCCGTGTATGACCTCTTGATTAGATGGAGTGGAAAACCTTTTTGTGAGTGACCTCGAACATATCCGTAACTTTTCCATCATAGCCCATATCGATCACGGCAAATCCACAATCGCCGATCGCCTCATTCAACTCTGTGGTGGCCTGAGTGAACGTGAGATGGAGGCTCAGGTGTTGGACTCAATGGATTTGGAGCGTGAGCGTGGTATCACCATCAAGGCACACAGTGTTTCCCTGGATTACAAGGCGCGCAATGGCGAGGTTTATCACCTCAACTTCATTGATACGCCAGGCCATGTGGATTTTTCCTATGAGGTTTCACGCTCACTGGCTGCCTGTGAAGGGGCTCTATTGGTTGTTGATGCCTCGCAGGGCGTAGAGGCGCAGACAGTTGCCAACTGCTACACAGCCATCGATCAGGGGTTGGAAGTCATGCCGGTATTGAACAAGATAGATTTACCGGCAGCTGAGCCTGAAAGAGTGAGCGCTGAAATTGAAGAAATTATCGGCATTGAAGCAGTAGGAGCGGTCAAGGTCAGTGCCAAAACTGGTTTGGGTATTGATGAGCTGCTTGAACAGTTGGTAGTCAGGATCCCCCCACCCAAGGGCGATCGCAAGGGTTTGCTGCAGGCATTGATCATAGATTCATGGTTTGATAATTATCTTGGCGTAGTGTCGTTGGTGCGCGTGGTTCACGGCGCAATCAAACTCAAACAAAAAATCAGCATCATGTCTACTGGCCGCAGCTATCCAGTCGATCGTGTCGGTATCTTTACCCCTAAGATGAAGGATACGGGTGTACTGCAGGCGGGTGAGGTTGGTTTCATCATTGCTGGCATTAAGGATATAGATGGTGCGCCTGTCGGCGACACCATTACCTTGGCCGACAATCCGGCATCCACATCTCTACCTGGTTTTCAGCCGGTACAGCCACGTGTATTTGCTGGCCTGTTTCCGATCAGCGCTGAGGATTATGAAAATTTGCGCGAGGCATTGGGCAAATTGCGCCTCAATGATGCTGCGCTGTTCTATGAGCCAGAAACTTCACAGGCGCTTGGCTTTGGTTTTCGCTGCGGTTTTCTTGGCATGTTGCACATGGAGATCATCCAGGAGCGGCTGGAGCGGGAATATAATCTGGAGCTGATCACCACCGCCCCAACGGTCGTCTATGAGGTAATCACTACCAAGGGCGAGGTGCTCAAGGTGGACAATCCAGCCAATCTGCCAGAATTCAATTATATTGCCGAGATACGTGAACCGATAATTAACGCAAACATTTTGGTGCCACAGGATTATTTGGGCAATGTGTTGACTTTATGCACGGAAAAACGTGGCGTGCAAAAAAACATGCAGTTTGTTGGCAAGCAGGTTTCGCTCAATTACGAATTGCCGCTAAATGAGGTTGTGCTTGATTTCTTTGACCGTTTGAAGTCATGCAGTCGTGGCTTTGCTTCGATGGATTATCAGTTTAATCGTTTTCAGGCAGCCAATCTGGTGAAGCTGGACATCATGATCAATGGTGAGAAGGTTGATGCTCTGGCCGTTATCGTGCACCGTGATCAGGCTCAGTCGCGTGGGCGGGAGCTGGCTGAGAAGATGCGCGAGCTTATTCCCAGACAAATGTTCGATGTAGCGATCCAGGCATCCATCGGTTCGCATATCATTGCTCGTACTAATGTTAAGGCCATGCGCAAAAATGTCCTGGCCAAGTGTTATGGCGGTGATATCAGTCGTAAGCGCAAATTACTGGAAAAGCAGAAGGCCGGCAAGAAACGCATGAAGCAATTAGGGTCGGTTGAAATACCGCAGGAGGCATTTTTTGCTGTCCTGCATTTAGGCAAAAAGGGCTGAACATGGATTTCCCACTGATTTTGGTAATAGCCAGTGTAGTTACTGGCCTGATTTGCTTGCTTGATTTCGTTTATTTGGGTCCGAGAAGGCGCCGCCTGCACTCATTCCCTGATTTTTCTGCCAAGGGTGACAAGCGCCCTTATCTGGTTGAATTATCGCGTTCGTTCTTTCCGGTAATTCTTATTGTTCTGATTATTCGTTCATTTATTATTGAGCCATTCCGTATTCCATCCGGCTCGATGATGCCGACCTTGCTGGTGGGGGACTTTATTTTGGTAAGCAAGTTCTCCTACGGCCTGCGTCTGCCTGTGCTTAATACGCGTATTCTCGATCTTGGTTCACCACAACGTGGCGATATCATTGTCTTTCGCTACCCGGAAAATCCCAAAATTGATTACATTAAGCGGGTCGTTGGTGTACCTGGTGACACAGTCTCTTACCGCAATAAAATACTTTATATTAATGGGCAAATGGCGATGCAGGAGGCCGATGGTGCCTATGTTGGTAGTGGCTCAGGGGCGATAATGACAGGTGCCAGTATGCGCAATGAGCAACTGACGGCTGATGCCAGGCATCAAATCCTGGTGTTACCGGAAGCCCCTGATCAAGGCTTTGAGCGTACTGTAGGCGCGGGACAGTATTTTGTCCTTGGCGATAATCGCGACAATAGTCGTGATAGCAGATACTGGGGTACTGTTCCGGAAGAAAACCTGGTAGGTAAGGCGTTTTTCATCTGGATGAATTGGGATACGGGTGCAGGCGTGTTGGATTGGAGTCGCATTGGCAGTCGTATTAAATAATAGCAGAACAGTAGGCGTAGACGTGGCAAATTTTCAGGATGGTTTTTAGTTATCCTGATAAATGAATGTTTATGTTTCTAGTGATACGGCAGAGGAGAATGCAAATGATTTGCAGTAAACAAAGTCAAGCAGGGATGACATTGATTTCGTGGGTGTTGATTCTCGCTGTGGCAGGAATTTTACTCATGGGCGTGCTGAGATTGTTCCCTGTTTATATGGAGCACTTTAACGCAGCATCTTCCCTCAAATCCCTGTCCAGTGATCAAGGTTTGCAAGGTAGCAGTCCGGCTGAAATTCGCAAAGCCTTGATGAAGCGGTTGCAAATAAATGACGTAGAACGTGTGCATCCTGAAGATATCATTGTAGAACGCGCCGGTAATGTCTATCGCGTGACGATGGAATATGAGGCTGTTGTTCCATTCATATACAACATAAGTTTTCTGGTTCACTTTGATGATATGGCAGAGGTGGCGGCTCGTTGAATCTCGATTCACTCTGTCGCAAACTTGCGTATACCTTTCGTGATGTGAGCTTGCTGGAAACGGCGCTTACCCATCGGAGTGTGGGTGGCCATAATAATGAAAGACTGGAATTTTTAGGCGACTCTGTTCTTAATTTCACAATTTCCACCGAACTATACAGGCTTTATCCCAAGGCCAATGAGGGCACGCTCAGTCGCCTGCGGGCATCTTTGGTCAAGGGTAATACATTGAGCCTTGTAGCTATCGAACTCAATCTTGGTGACTACCTCAAGCTTGGCCCGGGTGAGTTGAAAAGTGGTGGTTATCGTCGTGAGTCAATCCTGGCTGATGCAATGGAGGCTATTTTTGGCGCGGTTTACCTGGATGGTGGAATTGAGAGCGTGCAGCAATTGATTCTGAGTCTATACAAAGATCGGATCGCTGCCGTGCAGCCCGATGCCAATCTCAAGGATCCCAAGACGCGCTTGCAGGAATACTTGCAGGCTCGTCATCTACCCTTGCCCAATTACACTATCTCCGCCATGGAAGGTGAGGCTCATGATCAGGTTTTTACCATCAGTTGTTCTATCGAGGGGTTGACCAAACCTGCGGTGGCCACGGCAGGCAGTCGGCGCAAGGCAGAGCAGGCTGCTGCCAGTATCATTCTGCAGGAACTTGGTCATGACTGATAATATTAACTTTCGTTGTGGCTATGTGGCCTTGCTGGGACGGCCCAATGTTGGTAAATCCACATTGATGAATCATCTCATCGGCCAGAAAATAAGCATCACTTCCAGTAAACCACAGACTACGCGCCATCGCATTCTCGGCATCAAGACCACGCAGGATTACCAGATTGTGTTTGTCGATACACCAGGTATGCACTTGCGGGCAAAAAAAGCAGTCAACCGTTATATGAATCGCGCAGCGAAAAATGTCCTGGCTGAAGTGGATTTGATTGTATTCGTAGTTGAGGCAAGCCGCTGGGGCGAGGAAGATGAATTTGTCTTGCAACAGCTGCGCCAGGCCAAGGTACCGGTCATTCTTGCAGTTAACAAAATCGACCACATCAAGGACAAGACCGAGCTGCTGCCCTTGTTGGCAAAACTGTCTGGCAAGATGGATTTTGCTGCACTGGTGCCATTGTCTGCCTTACGCCGAAATAACTTAATCGAACTTGAAAAAGCTATAGTGCAACAGTTGCCGGAAAACCCGCCATTCTATGCAGAAGACCAGATAACAGATCGCAGTTCACGCTTTATTGCTGCCGAGATAGTGCGTGAGAAACTGATGCGTACCTTAGGGCAGGAATTACCTTATGAATTGACTGTGCAGATTGAACAATACAAGGAAGAGGATGGCTTGCTCAATATTGCGGCAGTGATTTGGCTGGAGCGGGATAGCCAGAAGTCCATTGTCATTGGCAAGGGTGGCGACGTATTGAAAAAGGTCGGTCAAGCAGCTCGTTTGGATATGGAGCGGTTTTTTGCCAGTAAGGTGTATCTGCAGTTGTGGGTCAAGATCAAGGGTGGCTGGTCAGATGATGAGCGGGCATTATCCAGCCTTGGCTATACGGAAGAATAATGGTCGGCATTGATGCGTGCTATACGTGGCTTATAGCAGGAGGCCAGCACTCTGGCTGATAAACATCAAGCGCGATGAGGTCGCCGCCCCTACAGTAGAGCAAAAACGGTATAGACTTGTTCAGAGGATCCTTGACACCAGCATACATCCTGCATCAGCGGCCTTATCGCGAGTCCAGTCTGCTGCTGGAAGTGTTTAGTCGTGACGCTGGCAGGCTGGCTTTGGTTGCACGGGGGATAAAGCGCGGTCGGCAACGTAAGTCCGGGCTAATGCAGTCATTCACACCATTGTTACTATCATGGGCTGGGCGTGGCGAACTGTTTACACTGACCGATGTGGAAGCCGCAGGAGCGGTGTTGCCTTTGACTGGCGCGGTAATGCTCAGTGGTTTTTATCTCAATGAATTATTGTTGCGCTTGTTGCAACAGCACGATCCACATGAAGAATTGTTTCATGCCTATGCATTGGCTATACAGCGCCTGGCCAGCAAGCCAGCAAGCATGGCCTGGACCTTGCGTCTGTTTGAAAAGGCTTTGCTACAGGAGCTCGGTTATGGCCTTTTGCTGGAGCAAGAGGCTTGCTCTGATAGAGCCGTTCAGGCTGATCTGGTTTATTGTTACCATCTACAGCAAGGGCCGATGATGGCAGAGGTCGCAGCAAATAATGGCCCCTTGCTGCATGGCTCTACCTTGCTGGCCCTGGCCAACGAACAGAATGCCGATGAGCGGGTCTTGCTCGAGGCTAAAACCTTAATGCGCGCAATACTCGCCCAGTATCTTGGGCCACGGCCATTGCGTAGCCGTGAGCTTTTTCGTCAACTTGAGGCCGGCAAAAAGAGCCAGGCCAATGCAGCACACGAGGAATAGAATCATGCATCCAGGATCTGAAATTTTGCTTGGCCTGAACATCGATCATGTTGCTACTTTACGGCAGCAACGCTATAGCCGTTATCCAAGCCCAATTCAGGCGGCTATGGTTGCAGAGCAGGCGGGCGCTGATGGCATTACCTTGCATTTGCGCGAAGATAGACGACATATCCAGGAGCGTGATGTAGAAATATTGGCTGAAACATTAAATACACGCATGAATCTGGAAATGGCCGTTACTGATGAGATGTTGAGTTTTGCAGAACACATCAAACCTGCCGACTGCTGTCTGGTGCCTGAGCGACGCGAAGAACTGACTACTGAAGGTGGTCTTGATGTTGCTGGCCAAAAAGAGCGTATACGCGAGGCCTGTCAACGTTTGGCTGATGCTGGAATTCGTGTTTCCTTGTTTATAGATGCCGAACCATATCAAGTTGAAGCGGCCGTGGCCTGTGGTGCTACATGCATTGAAATACATACTGGGCATTATGCCGAACTCAAGGACTATGAACCTGTTCGTGCGGAACTTGCGCGTATTGAACGTGCAGTGAATATAGCTAGCCAAGCAGGCCTGAATGTTCATGCCGGTCATGGCTTGCACTATCACAATGTGGCGCCGATTGTGCACATGACAGCTATTCATGAACTCAATATCGGTCACGGCATTATCTCCCGAGCTCTGTTTACTGGTTTGCATGAGGCAGTGGCAGAGATGAAACGTCTGATGGTGGAAGAGCGTCAGCGGGCATTGATAAACCAACTCAGCAAATGATCCACGGTATAGGCACTGATATCGTGGAGGTTGCACGTATGGCGCGTGCATTGCAGCGACATGGCGAGCGCTTCGCTAGACGTGTTCTGGTTTCCTCTGAGTTGGAAGAGTTTCAGCTCGCAGCACATCAGGATCGTTTTCTTGCCAAACGTTTTGCCGCCAAGGAGGCTGCAGCCAAGGCCCTGGGAACAGGTTTTTCGCAAGGCTTGTCGCTGCATGATATAAGTGTAAGACATGATGATGCAGGCAAGCCCATGCTACATTTCAGCGGCCGCGCGCTGATGTTGCTGGATACATTGAATATTGGCACACACTTTCTAAGTCTGGCCGATGAGCAGTCCTATGCCATTGCCTATGTTATTTTACAGCGTCGTTACCAGGCTTATAGCGGTAAGGCATAAACCTGTATTCTTCTAACAACAGCTATTGTAAACAGGAAGGATTATGCTTGATTACGTCTTTTTTGATAACGAAATAAGACAACGTTTTGTTGATTTTCTTCAGACAGAACATGTCCCTACCACTTTGTCTGAGGCCGATGGCTTGCTGGTTTCTATTCCTGAAGATCTTAGAGATGAACTGTGCGACCGTATTGATGAAATATACGACTGGCTCTTGCAGGACGATGCGGCCCTGCAGGAGAGTAGCGAAGGTGGTATAGAAAAATATGCAGCTGGTGTTCGCGTGCAACTGCGGGACGGCTCACCTTGCACCATCCGCTTGGCTCCAGAACTCATGGCGCGTTTGCTGACTTGTATCAGTCTGGAAGAGTTGCGCGATACGGTGCAGGCGATCGTTCAACAGGCAGAAGATCCGGACGATCTTCCCATTTGTCATACTTATGGTTGACCCGTGAATATGCAGTTAGCAAATTTCACTATCAGTTCATTGCCGCGTCTTGTTTTTGGTGCTGGTCGCATTAACGAGCTGCCACAATTGATTGCCGAGTTTGGACAGCATGTCTTGTTTATCACGGGCGTCAGCTCGTTCCATCAAAGCGCACACCGGCTCAAGCTGAGTAAGGCGTTACAACAAAACTCAATCCACTATGACAGCGTTACCATCAATGGCGAACCATCACCGGAAATTATCGATGCTGCCGTCGAGCAGTTTCATGGCAAGGGTATTGATGTTGTGGTCGGTATCGGCGGCGGCAGTGTATTAGATGCCGCGAAGTCTATTGCCGGGCTATTGCCGCATGGTAATTCTGTGCTCGATCATCTGGAAGATGTCGGGCGTGGCATCTCCTATCAGGGGCCAGCCTTGCCATTCATCGCTGTACCGACCACGGCAGGCACGGGTAGTGAAGCAACCAAAAATGCAGTGCTCAGTCGACATGGCGCTAATGGCTTCAAAAAATCCTTTCGTCATGATCTATTGATGGCAAAAATCGCCCTGGTGGATCCTGAAATGCTGAGCTCGTGTCCACCGCATCTGCTTGCCGCGCAAGGCATGGATGCCTGCACTCAACTGCTCGAATCCTTTGTCTCTTTGCGCGCTAATCCATTTACCGATGCCCTGGCATGGAGTGGTCTTGAAGCGGTAAGTAATGGCTTTCTGGCAGCAGTCGAAGGTGGAAATTCTGCCGCTGCACAAGCCGGACGCGCGGCCATGGCTTATGCCGCCATGCTATCTGGCATCACTCTGGCACAAGCAGGGCTGGGCTCGGTGCACGGACTGGCACAGCCACTGGGTTTTCTGTTTCCGATCCCACATGGTGTGGCCTGCGGCACTATGGTTGCAGCGGCCGCTGCAACTAACATAAGGGCATTGCACGAGAGAAATGTAGACTCGCCGGCATTGGCTAAATATGCCAGTGCAGGCCGCCTATTGAGTGGTATGCCTGGATTGTCTGATGAGGAAGCACAGCAGGCATTGGTAGATACGCTGACTACATGGAGCAAGCAATTTGCCATGCCTCGCCTGGCTCATTACGGTGTTACGCCAGATGATATTACCGCTATCGTTGTTGCCTCACGTAACAACAGCATGAAGAGCAATCCTGTGTTATTGAGTGATGAGGAGATAGCCTTGCTGGTGCAGCAGAGGCTGTGATTTTACTTTTATTTGTTATGCGCTTTTCATCTGATTGAGTTTAATCGTTGTATTAACCGAATACTGGTTCAATGCGTATTGCTCGTTGTTTCCGTGGATATTGGGCAATACTGGAGGCATCGAAGAAATACGCGATGTCGATCCACGACTGGTGAGCACAACCGTGTTTTTCCTACTCAATTCCACCCAGGCTCAAACGTGCTTCCGTGCCGCCGCCTTCACGTGGCAGCAGTTCAATTTTCCAGCCGTTGGCGTCCGCCAGTTGTTGGGCGATGGCCAGCCCCAGCCCGCTGCCGCCGGTAGCGGCGCTGCGCGAGGTTTCCAGGCGATAGAAGGGATGGAATACATTCTCTACTTCTTCGGCTGGAATGCCGGGGCCGCGGTCGAGCACCCGGAACACGGTGTTTTCCGCACTGCATGACAGTTCGAGGATGATCGGCTGCCCCGCACCGTAACGCTGCGCATTACCGAGCAGATTAGACAGGATGCGCCGTAAGGCCATCAAGCCGAGCGTACGGACGCAGGGAGGCGCGACCCGGTATTCGATGCGCGCCCCTCCGGCAGTTGCGTCATGCGCCAGTTCATGCAGCAACCGGCTCAGGTCTATGGTCTGCGGCGCATCATTTTCCAGCCCGCGGCTGAAATCAATGAATTCTCCGATGAGGCGGTTCATTTCCTCCAGATCGTTGCGTAGACGGGCAAGCAATTTCTGGTCGGCATCCGCAGGCAGCATTTCCACTGCGAGACGTATGCGCGCCAGCGGGGTGCGCAGGTCGTGCGAGATCCCCGCCAGCAGCGTGGTGCGGCTGGCGAGCAGTTCGTGCACCTGCAGCGCCATCTGGTTAAAGGCGCGCGCCAGGCTGGCCAGTTCTTTGGGGCCGGTTTCCGGTAAGGTTTCCGGCATGCTGCCATGGCCGACATGCCCCGCCGCCACGGACAGCCGCTCCAGCGGGCGGGTGATGCGCCGTGCCAGAATGATTGCAGTGACCAGGGTCAGTATGACGGTTGCAACCAGCACCATCAGCAGCGCCAGCGGCGGTTGTGCGCCGAGGCGCTCGCTGGGAAAGCCGATGCGGAGCAGCGTGCCACCAGCGTGGATTTCCACCCAGAACCAGGTCTTTTCCCATTCCGTGATCCTGGCGCTGGTGATTTCGCCGGTGCGCGCCGCCAACGCATCCTCCAGCAGCGACAGGTAGGGCAGGAAGCGGTCATGGCCGGGCAATTCGGCGGTGGTTTCGAACAGCCATAGATTATGTTTTTTGGCCAGTTCGAGCTCGAAATCCGGACGCGTCTGGGGCGGCAATTCCACCCAGGTCTGCGCCGACAGTACCATCAGCGCGGCGAGGTCGTCCGCTGAGCGCCGCGCCATCGGCAGCATGATGTAATAGGCGGCTGCGGCAAGCATAACGAGCTGGAAAACAATCAGCGCCACCGCCACCGTGACGGCAGTTGAACGGAACAGCGTGTCACGTCCGCCTCCTACCGACATCAAGCCGCCCGGTTTTCGGGAGAGAACAGATAGCCCTCACCCCATACTGTGCGTATATACGCCGGCGCAGCCGGATCGTCCTCGATTTTGCGGCGCAGCCGCGTCACCCTGACGTCGATGCTGCGGTCGAACGGCATGCGCTCGTATCCCTTGAGCATGTCCATCAGGACATCGCGGCTCAACACACGGTGCGGGTGTTCGACAAAAATCCGTAACAGGTTGAATTCGCCCGCTGTAAGTGGCACTTCCGCACCTGCACGCGACAGGCTACGGGAATCCACGTCCAGACTGAATGGGCCAAAGCGGAAAGCATTGCGCACAACCTCTTCTTGCACGCCACCTTTCCCGCATCTGCGCCGTAACACAGCGCGCACGCGCGCCAGCAGCTCGCGCGGGTTGAACGGCTTGGCAAGATAATCATCCGCACCCACTTCCAGGCCGACGATCCGGTCGACATCCTCGCCGCGCGCCGACAGCATGATGATGGGCTGGCTGCCGCGCGTCTTCAGCTTGCGCGCTAGCGCCAGCCCGTCCTCACCCGGGAGCATCAGGTCGAGTATGAACAGGTCGGTGTTTTGCCCGGCCAGAAACTGCTCCATGGCGGCACCGTCGGCCACGGCATCGACGCGGTAGCCCTGCTCTTCAAGATAGCGTTGCAGTAGTTCGCGCAGACCAGCGTCGTCGTCCACCACCAGAATATGCTCGTCACCCATGGATTCACTATACAAGACGGTGCCACTTCGCGGAACTCCGCCGTAACACACTGTAACAGTCGGCAACAGATTGGAAATCTCGCCGTAACTACTACCCCACATTATGGTCACATCAGGAATGTGACCTGGTGCGATACAAAGTCAGTCAATCAGCCCAACAAGGAGTAATACGATGAAAAATGCAAAAATTCTTTACAATGCAGCACTGGTTTTCGGTTTGGTAGCGACAACGCCGGTTTTTGCGGATGATGCGGCCACGGTAGATCCATCCACCATGACCCAGCAGGAACGTGAAGCCTATCGTTCCCAACGCCAGGCCGAGATGTCGGGCATGACTCAGCAGGAACGCGAAGCCTATCGTTCCCAGCGTCAGTCCGAGATGTCCGGCATGACTCAGCAGGAACGCGAAGCATATCGTTCCCAGCGTCAGTCCGAGATGTCCGGCATGACTCCGGAACAGCGCGACGAAGCCCATGGGAGCAGCCGCAACGGACGGAATCAGGGACAAGGCACCATGGCGCGTGACGGCTCCGGCACGGGTGGCCAGTACGGTCGCAGCGGTGGCGGCGGTGACAGTAGCATGGGGGGCGGCAAGCAAGGTGGCGGCATGGGCGGCGGTCGTGGCAGGGGGCGTTAACTTTAGGTAAAACCGCCGGTCACGGGGATCGCCATTTTTACAATCCCCGTGGCTGTGCGGCTATAGATTTCAGGAGTATCTGCAGATGAACACTTCAGGATTGACTGTTGCGCTTGCGCTCTGGCTGGGATTGATCGCATCCGGCGCATGGGCGCAGGAGCTCACGATTCCCGACCCGCAGCAACTGCAATCCATGAGCGTCGAGGAATACGAAGCCTACCGCAGACAGATGCGTAGCAGGATGGAAGGCGATTCGCCGGTAGAACGAGATCCGGCATCCGAACCGGTCATCCCTAAACGCGAACGGGCAGAAAAGCGCAACACCCGCAGTGGCTACGGGCAGGGCTATGGAACCCGCAATGGGCAAGATGGAATGCAGGGGCGCCAGGGCGGTGGCCATGGCCGGAGCGGCAGCGGGGGTCGCAGGCACTGAATGGCGTTTTGCGCCGAAGGTTGCCTATCGTTTTACAACAACAAATTAACTAGTCGCCCCTGAAATATAGCTAAGCCCATGATTTCATTGTATAATACAGTATTATAAACCATGCAAATCCTTTAATAATACGCCTTGTCAGGCTGTTTCCTGGGGGATCTAATAATAATCATGACC
>Ga0265293_10001679_pt1 | contig 47347 bp, 38 predicted proteins | sample Munlanlewell138R_FD_192505 | JGI IMG/M metagenome (GOLD analysis project Ga0265293, IMG submission 192505) | Leachate microbial communities from a municipal landfill in Southern Ontario, Canada - Leachate well 138R | ecosystem: Engineered > Solid waste > Landfill > Unclassified | place: Canada... | reverse complement strand
TCTTCAAGGGCTATCGTCCGCAGTTCTACTTCCGCACGACCGACGTGACCGGCTCGATCGAACTGCCGGCCGACAAGGAAATGGTCCTGCCGGGTGACAACGTGTCGATCACCGTGCAGCTCATCGCCCCGATCGCCATGGAAGAAGGCCTGCGCTTCGCCATCCGCGAAGGCGGCCGTACCGTCGGCGCCGGCGTCGTGGCCAAGATCATCGCGTAAAATCGATAGTCTTCTTCAGTCGTTATCGCGTCTGTGCGGCCAACCTCCGCACGGACTCAAGGAAGGGCCAACAACCCTTCCAGTTTGGTTTGCAGGGGCATAGCTCAATTGGCAGAGCGTCGGTCTCCAAAACCGAAGGTTGGGGGTTCGATTCCCTCTGCCCCTGCCATCTTTTTTCCGGTCGCCCACGCGCGGCGGCCCGGTCTGGTTGCATCATGTCGAATCCTGGCGTTCAAACCGTAAGCAGCATGGCCGACCGCCTCAAGGTGGCGCTCGCGCTCGCTGCCTTCGTGGCGGGGCTGGCAGGTTTCTACCTGCTTGGCGACCAACCCACCGTGGTGCGGGTCGCTTCCGTGCTGGTGGGCATCCTGGTCGCCCTGGGCATCGCTTACACCAGCGAGCCTGGCCGGCGCTTTCTCGCCTACGCCCGGGATTCCTACAACGAAGTGCGCCGGGTGATCTGGCCCAGTCGCAAAGAAACCATCCAGATGACAGGCATCGTCTTCGCCTTCGTCGTCGTGATGGCCATCTTTCTCTGGGTCGCCGACAAGCTCATCGAGTGGGTGCTGTATGGCCTGCTGCTGGGCTGGAACTGACACACTGCGGAACACCACATGAGCAAACGCTGGTACGTCGTTCACGTTTATTCCGGAATGGAAAAAAGCGTGAAAAAAGCTCTTCTCGAGCGGATCGACCGCGCGGGCCTTCAGGCCGAGTTCGGTGAGATCCTGGTGCCGGTCGAAGAAGTCGTCGAAATGCGCGGAGGCCAGAAGGCCGTCACCGAGCGCCGCTTTTTCCCCGGCTACGTGCTGATCGAGATGAATCTCACCGACGAAACCTGGCACCTGGTGAAGAACACCAACAAGGTCACCGGTTTCATCGGCGGATCGGGCACTCGTCCCGCCCCCATCTCCGAGAAGGAAGTCGAGAAGATCCTCTCCCAGATGGAAGAAGGCGTCGAGAAGCCTCGTCCCAAGGTGCTGTTCGAGATCGGCGAAATGGTCCGCGTCAAAGACGGTCCCTTTACCGACTTCAACGGCAACGTCGAAGACGTCAACTACGAGAAAAGCAAGTTGCGCGTCTCCGTCACCATCTTTGGCCGGGCCACCCCGGTCGAACTGGATTTCGGCCAGGTCGAAAAAACCTGAGCCAGCGGGTCCCGGCCCGCGCCCTTCAACGGCTTCACGCCGTTACCACCCACCCTGGGGAGCCCGCCATACCGCGGGCGCATGAACCCACAAGGAGTCAGTCATGGCGAAGAAAATCGTCGGCTTCATCAAGCTGCAAGTGCCAGCGGGTAAAGCCAATCCCTCCCCCCCGATCGGTCCGGCCCTCGGCCAGCGCGGTCTGAACATCATGGAATTCTGCAAGGCGTTCAACGCCAGGACCCAGAGCCTCGAGCCGGGCCTGCCGATTCCGGTGGTGATCACCGCCTTTGCGGACAAGAGCTTCACGTTCATCATGAAGACTCCGCCGGCCACCATCCTTCTCAAGAAGGCGGCCGGTCTCAAGTCGGGCTCGGCCCGTCCGCACGCCGACAAAGTGGGCACGCTCACCCGCGCCCAGCTCGAAGAGATCGCCAAAACCAAGCAGCCCGATCTCACCGCGGCCGACATGGACGCCGCTGTCCGTACCATCGCTGGCAGCGCGCGCAGCATGGGCATCAACGTGGAAGGAGTGTAATCATGGCCAAAGTCGGTAAACGCGTTGCCGCGCTGCGCGCCAAGATCGATCGCACCAAGCTCTATCCGGTCGACGAAGCCCTGAACCTCATCAAAGAAACCGCCACCGCCAAGTTCGACGAGTCGATCGACATCGCCGTCCAGCTGGGCATCGATCCCCGCAAATCCGACCAGCTCGTGCGCGGTTCGGTCGTGCTGCCCGCCGGCACCGGCAAATCGGTGCGCGTAGCCGTGTTCGCCCAGGGCGACAAGGCCGCCGCCGCCACCGAAGCCGGCGCCGACATCGTCGGCATGGAAGACCTGGCCGACAGCATCAAGGCCGGTCAGCTCGACTTCGACGTGGTCATTGCCTCGCCCGACACCATGCGGATCGTCGGCGCCCTGGGCCAGATCCTTGGCCCCCGCGGCCTGATGCCCAACCCCAAGGTCGGCACGGTCACCCCAGACGTCGCCCAGGCCGTGCGCAACGCCAAGGCTGGCCAGGTGCAGTACCGCACCGACAAAGCCGGCATCGTGCACGCCACCATCGGCCGCGCTTCGTTCGACGTCGACAAGCTCAAAACCAACCTCGCCGCTCTGGTCGATGCCCTCAACAAGGCGCGCCCCACCACGAGCAAAGGCGTTTACATGCGCAAGCTGGCAGTGTCGTCCACGATGGGCGGCGGCTTGCGTATCGATCAAACTTCGCTCAACGCCGGCTGATCCGGCGCGAGCACAACCAACTTTGGGCCGCATCCCCCGTTCGCGAGGGATGCAGCTGTCAAAGACCGTTGGAGGCTCCCCGGCTCTGCCGGACGTCTTAAAACCACCTTGGTGGATCCAACGCAGACGGCGGTCCCTTGGAAGATTTCTTGCTGCAAGAACTCGACTTAGGTTCGCCGCATTCGGTCGACGCTTCGCTCCCATTCCGGGAGTCCAGGCGTCTTTAGATGGAGTGTTCAAACCGTGAGTCTCAATCGTCAAGAGAAAGCGGTCGTCGTCGAGGAAGTCGTGGCCCAGGTGGGCAACGCTCAATCCATCGTCGTCGCCGAGTATCGTGGTCTGGACGTCGCCTCCGTCACCGAGCTGCGCAAAAAAGCGCGCGAATCGGGCGTATACCTGCGTGTTCTCAAGAACACGCTGGCACGCCGGGCCCTGGTCGGCTCGCCCTTCGAAGGGCTGTCCGACCAACTCGTGGGGCCCCTGGTCTATGGCATCAGCACCGACCCCGTCGGCGCCGCCAAGGTCATGGCCGATTTTGCCAAAACCAACGACAAGCTGGTGCTGAAGGCAGGCTCCCTGCCCAACAGCGTGCTGAACCAGGATGGCGTCAAGGCCTTGGCCTCCATGCCGTCTCGTGAAGAACTGCTCTCGATGCTGCTGGGCACCATGCAAGCCCCCATCACGCAGTTCGTGCGTACGCTCAACGAAGTTCCCACCAAGTTCGCGCGTGGCCTTGCCGCCGTTCGCGACCAAAAGGAAGCGGCTTGATCCGCAACTTCGTCAGACACAGCGACAACCAACCTGGCATTGAATCAATTTCTGGAGTTCTTTAAAAATGGCACTTAGCAAAGCTGAAATCCTTGACGCCATCGCCGGCATGACCGTTCTCGAACTGTCGGAACTGATCAAGGAAATGGAAGAGAAGTTCGGCGTGTCGGCTGCCGCCGCCGCCGTGGCCGTGGCTGCCCCCGCCGCTGGTGGCGCCGCCCCCGCCGCTGAAGAAAAAACCGAGTTCGACGTCGTGCTGCTCGAAGCCGGCGCCAACAAGGTCAGCGTCATCAAGGTCGTTCGCGAACTCACCGGCCTGGGCCTGAAGGAAGCCAAGGACGTGGTCGACGGCGCTCCCAAGCCCGTGAAGGAAGGCGTGTCGAAGGACGACGCCGAAGCGGCCAAGAAGAAGCTCGAAGAAGCCGGCGCCAAGGTCGAACTCAAGTAAGTCCGACCTCGCTGGTACCCGGTGGCCGCTCCGTTTTGGCGGTTGCCGGGTTTTTGTGTTTCTGCAACGGCTCGGTACCGAACCGCTGCAAAAACATAAAAAATACTATTCCCCCAGGGGCCGCTCGCCGTGGCCCGAGCAACCTGAGTCGGAGTGCTCATGCCCTACTCGTTCACTGAAAAAAAGCGCATCCGCAAGAGCTTCGCCAAGCGCGAAGACGTGCAAAACGTTCCGTTTCTGCTTGATACCCAGATCCAATCGTACCGCGCTTTCCTGCAAGCCGAGTCGGCGCCTCTCAAACGCGCCGACGAAGGCCTGCAAGCCGCCTTCACCTCCATCTTCCCGATCGTCAGCCATAACCAGCTGGCGCGCCTGGAATTCGTCAGCTACCAGCTGGGCGATCCGGTGTTCGACGTCAAAGAGTGCCAGCAGCGTGGCCTCACCTATGCGTCGCCGCTGCGCGCCAAGGTGCGTCTGGTGCTGCTCGACCGCGAGGCCAGCAAGCCCACCGTCAAGGAAATGAAAGAACAGGAAGTGTACATGGGCGAGATTCCGCTCATGACCACCACCGGTTCCTTCGTCATCAACGGCACCGAGCGCGTTATCGTCTCGCAGTTGCACCGCTCGCCGGGCGTGTTCTTCGAGCACGACCGGGGCAAGACCCACAGCTCGGGCAAGCTGCTGTTCTCGGCCCGGGTGATCCCCTACCGCGGCTCCTGGCTCGACTTCGAGTTCGATCCCAAAGACCTGCTGTTCTTCCGCGTCGACCGCCGCCGCAAGATGCCGGTCACCATCCTGCTCAAGGCCCTGGGCCTCAACAACGAAGACATCCTCGCCCGCTACTTCCAGTTCGACGACATCAAGCTCGAATCCGAAGGCGCCCGCCTGGCCTTCATTGCCGAGCGCTGGAAGGGCGAAGTGGCGCGCTTCGACCTCAACAACCGCGACGGCAAGGTCATCGTCGAAAAAGACAAGCGGATCAATGCCCGCCACCTGCGTGAGCTGGGCGAAATCGATCAGATCTCGGTTCCCGAAGATTATCTCCTCGGCCGCGTCCTGGCGCGCAACGTGATCGACGCCGACACCGGCGAAGTCCTGGCCCAGGCCAACGAAGAACTCACCGAATCGCTGCTGGCCAAGCTGCGCGATGCCGGCATCAAAGAGATCCAAACGCTCTACACCAACGACCTCGACCAGGGCGCCTACATTTCGCTCACCCTGCGCACCGACGACACCGCCGACCAGACCGCGGCGCGCGTCGCGATCTACCGCATGATGCGCCCGGGCGAGCCGCCCACCGAGGAAGCCGTCGAGGCCCTGTTCCAGCGCCTGTTCTTCAATCCCGAGAACTACGACCTGTCGCGGGTCGGCCGGATGAAGATCAACAGCCGCCTGGGCCGTGGCGACGACACCAGCGGCCCGATGACGCTGACCCACGACGATATCCTCGAGACCATCCGCGTGCTGGTCGAACTGCGCAACGGCCGCGGCCAGATCGACGACATCGATCACCTGGGCAACCGCCGCGTGCGCTGCGTGGGCGAGCTCGCCGAGAACCAGTTCCGCGCCGGCCTGGTGCGTGTCGAGCGCGCCGTCAAGGAGCGCCTGGGTCAGGCCGAGACCGAAAACCTCATGCCGCACGACCTGATCAACTCCAAGCCGATTTCCGCGGCCATCAAGGAGTTCTTCGGTTCGAGCCAGCTGTCGCAGTTCATGGACCAGACCAACCCCTTGTCCGAAGTCACGCACAAGCGGCGCGTCTCGGCCCTGGGCCCGGGCGGCCTGACCCGCGAACGCGCCGGCTTCGAGGTGCGCGACGTGCACCCCACCCACTACGGACGTGTCTGCCCCATCGAAACCCCGGAAGGCCCGAACATCGGCCTGATCAATTCGATGGCCCTGTATGCCCGCCTCAATGAGTACGGCTTCCTCGAAACCCCCTACCGCAAGGTCGAGGACGGCCGGGTCACCGATCAGATCGAATACCTGTCGGCCATCGAAGAAAGCCGCTACGTCATCGCCCAGGCCAACGCCGCGCTCGACGACGAAGGCCGCTTCACCGATGATCTCGTCGCCTGCCGCGAAGCCGGCGAAACCCTGCTCACCTCGGGCGATAAAGTCGAGTACATGGACGTCGCGCCGTCGCAGATCGTGTCGGTGGCCGCCTCGCTCATTCCCTTCCTCGAGCACGACGACGCCAACCGCGCGCTCATGGGCTCGAACATGCAGCGCCAGGCCGTGCCCTGCCTGCGTCCCGAGAAGCCCGTGGTCGGCACCGGTGTCGAGCGCACGGTGGCGGTCGACTCCGGCACCACCGTGCAGGCCCTGCGTGGCGGTGTGGTCGACTACGTCGACGCCAACCGGGTGGTGATCCGCGTCAACGACGACGAGAACGTCGCCGGCCGCGTGGGCGTCGATATCTACAACCTCACCAAATACACCCGTTCCAACCAGAACACCAACATCAACCAGCGCCCGATCGTCAAGCGCGGCGACCACGTCGCCAAGAGCGATGTGCTGGCCGACGGCGCCTCCACCGATCTTGGCGAACTCGCCCTGGGCCAGAACATGCTGGTGGCGTTCATGCCCTGGAACGGCTACAACTTCGAAGACTCGATCCTGATCTCCGAAAAGGTGGTGGCCGATGATCGCTACACCTCGATCCACATCGAGGAGCTCACCGTGGTCGCCCGCGATACCAAGCTCGGGCCCGAGGAGATCACCCGCGACATCAGCAACCTCGCCGAGAACCAGCTGAACCGTCTCGACGACTCCGGCATCGTCTACATTGGCGCCGAAGTCCAGGCCGGCGATTCGCTGGTGGGCAAGGTCACGCCCAAGGGCGAGACCCAGCTCACTCCCGAAGAAAAACTGCTGCGCGCGATCTTCGGCGAAAAAGCCTCCGACGTGAAAGACACCTCGCTGCGCGTACCCTCGGGCATGACCGGCACCGTGATCGACGTCCAGGTGTTCACCCGCGAAGGCATCGAACGCGACAAGCGCGCCCAGGCCATCATCGACGACGAGCTCAAGCGCTATCGCCAAGACCTGAACGATCAACTGCGTATCGTCGAGAACGACACCTTCGACCGTATCCAGAAGATGCTGGTCGGCAAGATCGTCAACGGCGGCCCGCGCCGCCTCGCCAAGGGCTCGGAGATCACCGCCGAGTACCTGGCCGACCTCGATCGCTGGCAGTGGTTCGACATCCGCCTGGCCGACGAAGGCGCCGCCATCGCGCTCGAGCAGGCCAAGGAGTCGGTCGAGGCCAAGCGCCATCAGTTCGACCTCGCCTACGAAGAAAAGCGCAAGAAGCTGACCCAGGGCGATGAGCTGCCCCCGGGCGTGCTGAAGATGGTCAAGGTCTACCTGGCCGTCAAGCGTCGCCTGCAGCCCGGCGATAAGATGGCCGGCCGCCACGGCAACAAGGGCGTGGTGTCCAAGATCACGCCGGTCGAAGACATGCCCTTCATGGCCGACGGCACCACTGTCGACGTCGTGCTCAACCCGCTCGGCGTGCCGTCGCGGATGAACGTCGGCCAGGTGCTCGAAGTCCACCTGGGCTGGGCGGCCAAGGGCATCGGCTACCGCATCCAGAACCTGCTGGAAGAAGCCCGCAAGGCCGAGGCCGGCAAGCTGCGCGCCTACCTCCAGGAGATCTACAACACCAGCGGCAGCCCCGCCCATCTCGAAACCTTGTCCGACGACGAGATCATCGAGCTGGCCAAGAACCTGCAGAAGGGCGTGCCCTTCGCCACCCCGGTGTTCGACGGCGCCTCCGAAGTCGAGATCCGCAAGATGCTCGATCTCGCCTACCCCGACGACATCGCCGACACGCTGCAACTGGCCAACGGCAAGACCCAGGCCGTGCTGTTCGACGGCCAGACCGGCGAAGCCTTCGAGCGCCCGGTTACCGTGGGCTATATGCACGTGCTCAAGCTGCACCACCTGGTCGACGACAAGATGCACGCCCGTTCCACCGGCCCGTACTCGCTCGTCACCCAGCAGCCGCTCGGCGGCAAGGCGCAGTTCGGCGGCCAGCGCTTCGGCGAGATGGAAGTCTGGGCCCTCGAAGCCTATGGCGCGTCGTACACCCTGCAGGAAATGCTGACGGTCAAGTCCGACGACATCACCGGCCGTACCAAGGTCTACGAGAACATCGTCAAGGGTGACCACATGATCGATGCCGGCATGCCTGAGTCGTTCAATGTCCTGGTCAAGGAGATCCGCTCCCTCGGCCTCGACATGGACCTCGAACGCAACTAGGCCATCGGACACCCGCACCCGGAGTATCTAATCTATGAAAGCGTTGCTCGACCTATTCAAGCAGGTTACGCAAGACGAACAATTCGACGCCATTCGGGTGGGCCTGGCCTCACCCGAAAAAGTCCGGTCGTGGTCGTTCGGCGAAGTCAAGAAGCCCGAGACGATCAACTACCGTACGTTCAAGCCCGAGCGCGACGGCCTGTTCTGCGCCAAGATCTTTGGTCCCATCAAAGACTACGAATGCTTGTGCGGCAAGTACAAGCGCCTCAAGCATCGCGGCGTGATCTGCGAAAAATGCGGCGTCGAAGTCACCCAGGCCAAGGTGCGCCGCGAGCGCATGGGCCACATCGAGCTGGCCAGCCCGGTGGCGCACATCTGGTTCCTCAAGTCGCTGCCGTCGCGCCTGGGCATGGTGCTCGACATGACGCTGCGCGACATCGAACGCGTGCTCTACTTCGAGGCCTATTGCGTCATCGAGCCCGGCATGACGCCGCTCAAGCGCGGCCAGATCATGACGGAAGACGACTTCCTCGCCAAGACCGAGGAGTACGGCGACGATTTCCGAGCCCTGATGGGCGCGGAAGCCGTGCGTGAGCTGCTGCGCACCATCGACATCGACCGCGAAGCCGAAACCCTGCGCAACGAACTGCAAAGCACCGGTTCCGACGCCAAGATCAAAAAGCTCTCCAAACGCCTGAAGGTGCTCGAAGGCTTCCAGAAGTCCGGCATCAAGGCCGACTGGATGATCATGGAAGTGCTGCCCGTGCTGCCGCCCGAGCTGCGCCCGCTGGTGCCGCTCGACGGCGGCCGTTTCGCCACCTCCGACCTGAACGATCTCTATCGCCGGGTCATCAACCGCAACAACCGCCTCAAGCGCCTGCTCGAACTCAAGGCGCCCGAGATCATCGTGCGCAACGAAAAGCGCATGCTCCAGGAAGCCGTCGACTCGCTGCTCGACAACGGCCGCCGCGGCAAGGCCATGACCGGCGCCAACAAGCGCCCGCTCAAGTCGCTGGCCGACATGATCAAGGGCAAGGGCGGCCGCTTCCGCCAGAACCTGCTGGGCAAGCGGGTGGACTACTCCGGCCGCTCGGTGATCGTGGTGGGTCCGCAGCTCAAGCTGCACCAGTGCGGCCTGCCCAAGCTGATGGCGCTCGAACTGTTCAAGCCCTTCATCTTCCATCGCCTCGAATCCATGGGGCTGGCCACCACCATCAAGCAGGCCCGCAAGCTGGTCGACAGCCATGAGCCGGTGGTGTGGGACATCCTCGAGGAAGTGATCCGCGAGCACCCGGTGATGCTCAACCGGGCGCCCACGCTGCACCGCCTGGGCATCCAGGCTTTCGAACCGGTGCTGATCGAAGGCAAGGCCATCCAGCTGCACCCGCTGGTGTGCGCGGCGTTCAACGCCGACTTCGACGGCGACCAGATGGCCGTTCACGTGCCGCTGTCGCTCGAAGCACAAATGGAAGCCCGCACCCTGATGCTGGCCTCCAACAACGTGCTGTTCCCGGCCAACGGCGAGCCCTCCATCGTGCCCTCGCAGGACATCGTGCTGGGCCTGTACTACGCCACCCGCGAGCGCATCAACGGCAAGGGCGAGGGCATGTTCCTCGTCAACGTCGCCGAGGTGCAGCGCGCCTACGAGAGCAAGCAAGTCGAGCTGCAGACCCGCATCACCGTGCGCCTGCCCGAATACGAGCGCGACGCCGAGGGCAACTGGCAGCCGGTGCTCAAGCGCGTCGAGACCACCGTCGGTCGCGCCCTGCTGTCGGAGATCCTGCCGCGCGGCCTGCCCTTCTCGGCCCTCAACAAGGCCCTCAAAAAGAAGGAAATCTCCAAGCTCATCAACGCCTCGTTCCGCCGCTGCGGCTTGCGCGACACGGTGATCTTCGCCGACAAGCTCATGCAGTCGGGCTTCCGCCTGGCCACTCGCGGCGGCATCTCGATCAGCATGAACGACATGCTGATCCCCGAAGCCAAGGCCACCATCCTGGCCGAAGCCAACGCCGAGGTGAAGGAGATCGACAACCAGTATTCCTCCGGTCTGGTCACCTCCCAAGAGCGCTACAACAACGTGGTCGACATCTGGGGCAAGGCCAGCGACCGCGTGGGCAAGGCGATGATGGAGCAGCTGGCCACCGAGCCGGTCGAAGACCGCCATGGCAACGCCACGCGCCAGGAATCCTTCAACTCCATCTACATGATGGCCGACTCCGGCGCCCGGGGTTCGGCGGCGCAGATCCGTCAGCTGGCCGGCATGCGCGGCCTGATGGCCAAGCCCGATGGCTCGATCATCGAGACCCCGATCACGGCCAACTTCCGCGAAGGCCTGAACGTCCTGCAGTACTTCATCTCGACCCACGGCGCGCGTAAGGGCCTGGCCGATACGGCGCTCAAAACCGCCAACTCGGGCTACCTCACCCGCCGCCTGGTCGACGTCACCCAGGATCTGGTGATCACCGAGAACGACTGCGGCACCAACCGCGGCTTCCCCATGAAGGCCCTGCTCGAGGGCGGCGAGATCATCGAACCGCTGCGCGACCGTATTCTGGGCCGCGTGCCGGTCAATGACATCGTCAACCCAGACACCCAGGAAACCGTGATCGAGGCGGGTACCCTGCTCGATGAAGACTCCGTCGAACTGATCGACCAGTTCGGTATCGACGAAGTCTACGTGCGTACCCCCCTCACCTGCGAAACCCGGCATGGCCTGTGCGCCCGCTGCTACGGCCGCGACCTTGGCCGTGGCCAGCTGGTCAACGTCGGCGAAGCGGTCGGCGTGATCGCCGCGCAGTCGATCGGCGAGCCCGGCACCCAGCTCACGATGCGGACCTTCCACATCGGGGGCGCCGCCTCGCGCGCCGCGCTGATCTCGGCCATCGAAACCCGCTCCAGCGGCACCGTGCGCTTCAGCAGCACCATGCGCTACGTCACCAACAGCCGTGGCGAACCCGTGGTGATCTCCCGCTCGGGCGAAGTGCTGGTGGTCGACGACAGCGGCCGCGAACGCGAGCGCCACAAAGTGCCCTACGGCGCCACCCTGCTGGCGCTCGATGGCGCCGCCGTCAAGGCGGGCGCGCAGCTAGCCACCTGGGATCCGCTCACCCGTCCGATCATCACCGAGTACGCCGGCACGATCCGCTTCGAGAATATCGAAGAAGGCGTGACGGTGGCACGGCAGATGGACGAAGTCACCGGCTTGTCCACCCTCGTTGCGATCACGCCCAAGACCCGCGGCACCACGCGCCAGACGGTGCGCCCGCAGGTCAAGCTGATCAACGATGCCGGCCAGGAGGTCAAGATCGCCGGTTCCGAGTATCCGGTGAACATCTCCTTCCCGGTGGGCGCGCTGATCACGGTGCGCGATGGCCAGCAGGTCAACGTCGGCGAGGTGCTGGCGCGGATTCCCCAGGAATCGCAAAAGACCCGCGACATCACGGGCGGTCTGCCGCGCGTGGCCGAGCTGTTCGAAGCCCGCTCGCCCAAGGACGCCGGCATGCTGGCGGAAGTCACCGGTACCCTGTCGTTCGGCAAGGACACCAAGGGCAAGCAGCGCCTGGTCATCACCGACTTCGATGGCAGCAACCACGAGTTCCTGATTCCCAAAGAGAAACAGGTGCTGGTGCACGACGGCCAGGTGGTCAACAAGGGCGAGTTCATTGTCGACGGTCCGGCCGATCCGCACGACATCCTGCGCCTGCAGGGTATCGAGCGCCTGGCCAACTACATCGTCGACGAGGTGCAAGACGTTTACCGTCTGCAAGGCGTGAAGATCAACGACAAGCACATCGAGGTGATCGTCCGCCAGATGCTGCGCCGCGTGGTCATCGTCGATGCCGGCGATACCTCGTTCATCCCGGGTGAGCAAGTGGAGCGTTCCGAACTGCTCAACGAGAACGACCGCATGACCGACGAGAACAAGCGCCTCGCCACCTACGAGAACGTGCTGCTGGGCATCACCAAGGCCTCGCTGTCCACCGACTCCTTCATCTCCGCCGCGTCGTTCCAGGAAACCACGCGCGTGCTCACCGAGGCTGCCATCATGGGCAAGCGCGACGAGCTGCGCGGCCTGAAGGAGAACGTCATCGTCGGCCGCCTGATCCCCGCGGGCACCGGCATGGCCTATCACGAAGCCCGCCACGAGAAGGAAACGATGGACGTGGCGCAGCGCGCCGCCGCCCATGCCGAGGCCAACCCCTTCATGGACCCGGCCCCGGTCACGGTCGAAGCCCCCGAGGATTCCATGGGCGAAACGCCGCAGGATCCGTCGGCCACCGACAAGGGCGAAGAGTCCAACGACTGATCGCCGCGCTGGCTTCCGCAGTAAAAAACCTCCCGAGGCCAAACCCGGGAGGTTTTTTTTGCCGCCGGGCCGCTCCCAAGGCAAAAAAGCCCTCTCGGGGGGCAGCGCCGCCACGTAGTGGCAAGCGTGGGGGCGTTTTTTGCCGCCGGGCCGCTCCCAAGGCAAAAAAGCCCCCTCGGGGGGCAGCGCCGCCACGTAGTGGCAAGCGTGGGGGCGTTTTTTGCCGCCGGGCCGCTCCCAAGGCAAAAAAGCCCCCTCGGGGGGCAGCGCCGCCACGGAGTGGCAAGCGTGGGGGCGTTTTTTGCCGCCGGGCCGCCCCGGCGCTATTCCCGGATCACACCCAGGCCGGCAGCACCCGCATCACTGGAAATCACCGCCTGCGCCACGGTCTGCGCGGGCAAGGTCGTCTGCGCGGTGCGCACGACGTCGAAGCGGAAGATGTCGGGGCGGCCATAGTGGCCCGCGCCGTCGGCGAAGAACTTGGCGTAGGGGATGATGGAGAGGTCCAGGTCGGCGTAGACCACCGCTTCGGTGTCGCGGTGCGGCTCCATCAGCCACTTGCCGTTGGGGCCGATGAAGCCGGTCTGGCCGCCGCCGACGGTTGGCGCATCGGCCTCGGACTTGACGTCGAGCCGCGCCACCATTTCCTCCGACATCCGGCCCTGCACCACGATCACGTAGGTTTGCGCGCAGATGGCGTGCGCCGCCGCCAGGGTGGTGGAGTAGTGATCGAAGTCGCCGGCGTTGGGGTCGGCATGCGTGGCGTTGATCGCCGGCCAGGAGGCCACGTGGATCTGTTCGCCCAACGCGGCCAGGGCATGCCGGTTGAGATCCATGCTGTGCTCGAAGCAGATCAGGCCGCCCACCTTGGCAAACCCGGTGTCGATCACGAACACGTCACGGCCGTCGCCGCGCCCCCAGACGGTGCGCTCGGCGTTGGTCGGATGCAGTTTGCGGTGCTTGGCGGCCAGCCTGCCCTCGGGCGAGAACCAGGCCATGGTGTTGTAGAGCGTGCCGCCTTCGCGCTCGTTCACGCCTATGCACACCCAGATGCCGGCTTCTTGGGCGGCCGCGGCCAAACGGTCGGCCTGCGGGCTGGGGAACTCCATCGAGTTCTGGTGGAGCTCGGCAAACAGCGGCGCGGCGTACTTCGGGGTGTGCGACCAGATCCAGTGCGGATAGCCGGGCAGGAAGGTTTCGGGAAACGCCACCAGGCGCGCGCCGCCGGCGGCTGCCTGCTGGATGAACTCGACGGCGCGCGACACGCCGGCTTCAAGATTCAGAAAGGGGGCGGCGGCGTGTACCGCCGCGACCCGGACGGTTTCGAAGGATGTAGTCATGATCGGAGGGGACAAGGTCACCGCAACGGCGCGGCTCTTGCATTGTCTGGCGGGGCTCCGGGCTAGGCCATCAGATTCGTCGCCTCGTTGTCAGAATCCGCTCCCGATCTTGCCCACCTGGAGCCGGTGAAGAACTCCGGTCTTTTTCGGCCGGAGCTTCTCCGCCACCCTTCAGGGGAGCCTTCGGCTCCGGCAGCTTTAGCCTCGCTGACCTCGCCGTGAACGGCGAGGTTTGCGCTTAGGCGCGTGGTCAGCCACGCAGGCGGCGGAATTCAGTGGGCGACATGGCGTGGGCCTTTCTGAACACCGAGGCAAAATGGCTCTGGCTCGAAAATCCCAACTGGGCCGCGATGTCGGCGACGCTGTCCCGCTGCGCCCTCAGCAACTGCCGCGCCTTCTGCAGGCGCTGCTGCGTGACGTAACCGTGCGGACTGGTACCCAGATTGGCCTGAAAGGCCCGGCACAGATGGGAAGGATGCACCCCGCCGACCCGCGCGAGAGTGTCCAGCCTGAGATCGTCGCCCAGGTGCGCCTCGATGTAATCGCACACGCGGCCCCACGCCTGCGGCGCCATGAGTTGCCGGCGCGGCGCGGCGGCTCTGGCGTGGGTCGAATGCCGCGCCACCAGGCGGGTGGCCAGCAGCAGCGCCACCTGATCGGCCAGCAGTCCCTGGCCGCTCTCGCCGTCGTGCATCATCTGCACCACCATGCTGGCCACGTGGTCCAGCACCGGATCATGCGCGCACAGGCGCGGCAGCAGACGTATCCCATCACCCTGGGTCACCGACTCCAGCACGGCGGGATGCAGATAGAGGTGCAGGATCTGTGGCGAGCCCTCGATGGACCAGTACGAAGGGCGGGACGGCGGCAACACGCTGAACTGACGCGGGCGCAGCGTGGACTCACGCCGCACGGTGCCGATCCGGCTGACCACCTTGCAGGCCCGCGCCAGGCAGAAGGCCAGGCCGGGGGCGTGGGAGCCCGGCAGCTCCGCGCTCCAGGGGCTCTCGTTCACCAGTGAGGCATACAGCGTGCGCCAGCCCAGCGGGGTGCTATCGCGCAGCAGGGTCATGCCTTCGCGCTGCGCGATGCCATGCGTGCTGGCGGACGTCAGCGGACCATGTTCAAACGACATGCCGCGCTCCTGTCGGGTGGACACAGCAGTCAGTATGCCTCGAAAAGAGCCTGGCGGCTGCCGGCGGGCCTGCCTGACTCATGCCACCGCGCGTTCCGCAGCCCAGGGGGCCGGCCGGCGGCGGCCGAAGTTCTTCACAGGGATTGGTTATGAGCGCCCTCATACCTGCCGCTATGCGTCAGGCCCCCCGAGGAGGTCAAGGAAACTTGGGGCGGCCCGGCGTTTCCTTGTGAGATCAGTTCCAATCTTCCACGACGAGGCCCGGAACCCGGCAAAATTCACGGGTGTTGTTGGTGACCAGGATGCAGGACGCCGCGATGGCGTGGCCGGCAATGGCCGCGTCGTTGGGACCGATGGGCATGCCCATTTGGGCCAGCGCGTGCTTTACCTCGACCGTGGCGTCCACGGCTTGCCTATCCCATGGCAAAACACCATCCAGACGCACGACGAACTCGTCCACCAGCGTTTTGTGCCGAGCCGATGCCTTTTTACCGATCTGGCCATGGCGCATCTCGGCGTACGTGATGGCCGAGACCACAATAGGATGGCCGGCGCCTCTGAAGGCGGCAAGACGCTCGAGGACCGACGCGGGGATCTTGCGCATGATGAACGAACAGATGTTCGTATCCAGCATGTAGGTTGTCACAGGACGAACCGATTGGCATCGTCTATAACTGGCTCGCGATCCCGCAGAAAATCGGGGTCGGCCTTGGCGACGTCGGCAAACGATACCCAGCTTGGACGCACGGGGCGCAACGTTGTTACGTCGCCTTCGCGAGAGATTTCCAGTTCCTCGACGCCTTCGTAGGCCATGTCCATCGGCAAACGCACCGCCTGGTTTTTGCCATTGCGAAAGAGAGCAACTTTACGCATGTGGCCTCCTTTAGCATATGCTATACATATGCCTATTTTAGAAGAGCGGTCCTACCGCCGCAAGAGACAGCTGACGCCAATTGGATACTGTCGGTCACACGCATTGCCCATGGGACGGCGGCCCACGACAGGCGACCCTGAACGTCTTCGTTCCCCCACCCCACCTGTGGATAACTTCCTCCAGAAGGGGTAAAATCGAGGTTTAAGGGTATTCGACTTGATGGAACAGTTTTGGCAAGCTTGCGTCCAGCGCCTGGAGCAGGAAATCCCCCCTCAGCAGATCAGCGCCTGGATCCGCCCCCTGACCCCGCTCGCCTTCAATGCCGACGAAGCCGTGCTGCGCGTAGGAGCACCCAACCGCTTCAAGCTCGACTGGGCACGCGCCAACTTCTCCGGCCGCATTGCCGCACTGGCCTCCGAATACTACGAACGCCCCGTGCAGGTGCAGTTCGAGCTCGACCCCACCCGTTCGGCTCCGCGCGGCCGGCCTTTGGCGGCACCCAGCGGCGCCGCCGTCAGCCAGACGTATCCGTCCGCCACGGTGCCACCCGCGGCCGTGCCGCCGGCTCCCGCTCCCGCCACGCCGGCCACCGCCCCGCACACCGACGCCACTGTCGTCTACGATCGCTCCCGGCTCAACACCGAACTCACCTTCGATAACTTCGTCACCGGCAAGGCCAACCAGTTGGCGCGCGCGGCCGCCCTGCAGGTGGCCGAGAACCCCGGCACCTCGTACAACCCGCTGTTCCTGTACGGCGGCGTGGGGCTGGGCAAGACCCACCTGATCCATGCCATCGGCAACTCGCTGATGGCGGCCAACATCAATGCCAAGGTGCGCTACATCCACGCCGAGCAGTTCGTGTCCGACGTGGTCAAAACCTATCACCGCAAGTCGTTCGACGAATTCAAGCGCTATTACCATGCGCTCGACCTGCTGCTGATCGACGATATCCAGTTCTTCGCCGGCAAGGATGGCACGCAGGAGCTGTTCTTCTATGCCTTCGAGGCCATCGTCGCGCAGCGCCGGCAGATCATCATCACCAGCGACACCTACCCCAAAGAGCTCTCCGGCATCGACGAGCGCCTGATCTCGCGCTTCGATTCCGGCCTCACGCTGGCCATCGAACCGCCCGAGCTCGAGATGCGCGTGGCGATCCTGATCCGCAAGGCCGAGACCGAAGGCGTACCGCTGCCCGAAGAAGTCGCCTTCTTCATCGCCAAGCATCTGCGCAGCAACGTTCGCGAGCTCGAAGGCGCGCTGCGCAAGGTGCTGGCCTACTCGCGCTTTCACGGCCGGCCCATCGCCGTCGATGTCTGCAAGGAGGCCCTGAAAGATCTGCTCTCGGTCTCCAACGGCCAGCTTACGGTCGAGAACATCCAGCGCACCGTGGCCGATTTCTACAAGATGAAAGTCGCCGACATGTACTCCAAACGGCGGCCCGCCAACATTGCCTTGCCGCGCCAGATCGCCATGTACCTGGCCAAGGAGCTCACGCAAAAAAGCCTGCCCGAGATCGGCGATCTCTTCGGCGGCCGCGACCACACCACCGTCCTGCACGCCGTGCGCAAGATTTCCGAGTTGCGCACCAAGCAGGCCGAACTCAACCATGCCCTGCACGTACTCGAACAAACCCTGAAAGGATGAACATGCAACTGGTCAACGCTCCGCGCGACACTCTGCTGAAATCCCTCACCACTGTCGCCGGCGTCGTCGAACGCCGCCATACCATGCCCATCCTGGCCAACGTGCTGCTCCAGCGCCGCGGCCCGTCGTTGTCGTTCATCGCCACCGACAACGAGATCCAGATCACCGCCGAGGCCGATTGCCCGCAAGGTGAGGATCACGCCACCACGGTGGCCGCCCGCAAGTTCCTCGACATCCTGCGCGCGCTGCCCGACGGCGTGGACGTAAGCCTCGAGCATCGCGACAGCAAGTTGTCGATCACCGCCGGCCGCAGCCGCTTCGCGCTGCAAACCCTGCCCGCCGCCGATTTTCCCACGGTGGCCACGCCCGAGCACTGGAGCGTGACGCTCAGCCTGCCGCAGCGCACCCTGCGCAATCTTCTGGGCATGGTGCATTTTTCAATGGCCGTGCAAGACATCCGCTACTACCTCAACGGCATGCTGCTGGTGTTCCAGCCCGGCGAGGTCAGCGCCGTCACCACCGACGGCCACCGCCTGTCGCTGTTCAGCGTGTCGGCCGAAGTGGCGCCCGAGGCTCCCACCGAGATCATCGTGCCGCGCAAAACCGTGCTCGAGCTCATGCGCCTGCTCGAAGACTCCGACGAGCCGGTCGACATCCAGGTGGCCGCCAACCAGGTCCGTTTCCGCTTCGGCCAGATCGAATTCCTGTCCAAGCTGGTGGAAGGCAAGTTTCCCGATTTCCGCCGCGTCATTCCCACCGGCTACACCCGGCACATCGACGTCGACCGCGACGCCTGGCTGCGCAGCCTGCAACGCATCGCCATTCTCACCACCGACAAATTCAAGGGCGTACGCCTGCAACTCGAGTCCGGCCAGCTCAAGCTCAGTTCGCACAATACCGAGCAGGAAGAAGCCTCCGAAGAGATCGAGATCGACTACGCCGGCGAGCCGCTCGACCTGGGCTTCAACGTCACCTATCTCATCGACGTGCTCGGCAACCTCAAGGATGAAACCGTGCGCTGCTACCTGGGCGACGCCAATTCGTCATCGCTCCTGACGCTGCCCGAGTCCGATCAATTCAAGTACGTGGTGATGCCGATGCGCATCTGAGACCCACCGCCGGCGGCCCCGCCATTCGGCCCGGCCGCCGCCCGCGCACGCCCTCCCGTCACGTCTACCGCAGAGTTTCCATGACAGATCCCCAGACCTCCACTCCCGAATACAGCGCCGATTCGATCAAGATGCTCAAAGGCCTCGAGGCCGTGCGCAAGCGGCCGGGCATGTACATCGGCGACACTTCCGACGGCACGGGCCTGCACCACATGGTGTTCGAGGTGCTCGACAACTCCATCGACGAAGCCCTGGCGGGACACTGCGACGACATCGTCGTCACCATTCATCCCGACAATTCGATTTCCGTCACCGACAACGGCCGGGGCATCCCCACCGCCATCCACAAAGACGACGAATTCCAGCGCAGCGCCGCCGAGATCGTGATGACCGAACTGCACGCCGGCGGCAAGTTCGACCAGAACTCCTACAAGGTGTCGGGCGGTCTGCACGGCGTGGGCGTATCGTGCGTGAACGCGCTGTCGGCCTGGCTGCGGCTCACCATCCGCCGCAACGGCAAGGTGCATTTCATCGAGTTCCGCCAGGGCGAGCGGGTCGAGCCGCTCAAGATCATCGGCGACACCGACCAACGCGGCACCGAGGTGCACTACCTGGCCGATCCCACCATCTTCTCGCTCATCGAGTATCACTACGAGATCCTGGCACGCCGCCTGCGCGAGCTGTCCTTTCTCAATGATGGCGTCAAGATCCGCCTGGTCGACAAGCGCAACGACAAAGAAGAAAACTTCGCCTTCACCGGTGGCGTCGCCGGTTTCGTGCAATACATCAACCGCAATAAAACGGTGTTGCACCCGACCATCTTCCACGTCAATGCCGAATCCTCGGCGGGCGGCATCCCGGTACAGGTAGAAGTCGCCCTGCAATGGAACGACAGCTACACCGAAACGGTGCTGTGCTTTACCAATAACATCCCGCAGCGCGACGGGGGTTCCCATCTCACCGGCCTGCGCGCGGCCATGACCCGCGTTCTCAACAAGTACATCGCCGACAACGAGATCGCCAAAAAGGCCAAGGTCGATACCACCGGCGACGACATGCGCGAGGGCCTGGCCTGCGTGCTCTCCGTCAAGGCGCCCGAGCCCAAGTTCAGCAGCCAGACCAAAGACAAGCTCGTGTCGAGCGAAGTCCGGCCAGCCGTGGAAGAAGCTGTGGGGAAGGCCCTGGAAACCTGGCTGCTCGAACACCCCGCCGACGCCAAGGCGCTCTGCGGCAAGATCGTCGAGGCCGCTCGCGCACGCGAGGCGGCGCGCAAGGCGCGCGAGATGACCCGCCGCAAGAGCGTACTCGAGGGCGCCGGCCTGCCCGGCAAACTGGCGGATTGCCAGGAGAAGGATCCCGCCCTCTGCGAGCTATACATCGTCGAGGGCGACTCCGCCGGCGGCTCGGCCAAGCAGGGCCGCGACCGCAAGTTCCAGGCCATCCTGCCGCTGCGCGGCAAGGTGCTCAACGTCGAGCGCGCCCGCTTCGATCGCCTAATCTCCAGCGAAGCCATCACCACCCTCATCACCGCCCTGGGCACCAGCATCGGACCGGCCGATTTCAACATCGACAAACTGCGCTACCACCGCATCATCATCATGACCGACGCCGACGTCGACGGCGCCCACATCCGCACCCTGCTGCTCACCCTGCTGTACCGGCAAATGCCGGAACTGATCGAGCGCGGCCACGTGTATATCGCCCAACCGCCGCTCTACCGCATCAAGGCCGGGCGCGACGAGGTCTATCTCAAAGACGACCAGGAAGAAACCCAGTTCATGATGCAATTGGCGCTGCGCCAGGCACAGCTGGTGCCCGGCACCGACGCCACGCCCATCGAAGGCGACGCCCTGGCCGAGCTCGTGCGCAGCTACAACCTCGCGCAAGCCATCATCGCGCGCGTGTCGCGGCGCATCGACGCGGCGGCGCTCGAGGCGATCCTCCATGGTTTGACCATCAACCTCGACGATCTCGACGCCGCGCGCCAGACGGCCACCCGCCTGACGCAAGCGCTGCATGATCCGCTGCTCACCGAGCAGATCGCCGTCGAGGCCATGATCGACGAGCCCGACGAAGCGCCCGTGCTGCGCATCCAGCGCAAGCACCATGGCAACATCCGCACCTCGATGATCGATAGCGACTTCCTGCAGAGCAGCGACTACATCACGCTGAGCAACGCCGCCGCCACCTTCCAGGGCCTGATCGGCGAAGGCGCGCGCATCGTGCGCGGCGAGGGCGACAAGCAACGCAGCGCCACCATCCAGAACTTTGCCGAGGCGGTGCAATGGCTGCGCACCGAAGCCGAACGCGGCGTGACCAAACAGCGCTACAAGGGCCTGGGCGAGATGAATGCCATCCAGCTGTGGGAAACCACCATGGATCCTTCCGTACGCCGTCTGTTGCGCGTGCAGATCGAAGACGCCATCGCCGCCGACGAGATCTTCACCACGCTCATGGGCGACCAGGTGGAGCCGCGCCGGGCCTTTATTGAAACCCATGCGCTGCAGGCGGGGAATCTCGACATCTAAGAAGAGGACGGTACCAGGGCAAACACCGTGTGCAGCTGTGCCGTGTTCTTGGTTAGTCCCCGTTAGCGCACCTTCACATGGCCTCACTGAGGTTTGACCACCCGGAAGAGAGGCTCGATCTTGGCCCGGATCCGCGCCTTGACGCGCTCGGCCGGGTTCAGAAACCCATGGCTCAGGCGCGTGCGATCCAGAGCGCGGCGCTTGCCGAAGCGCCTGGCCACATGCCGGGTTACTCGGGCTCGGGCTTCTGGGCGTTATTCGTTGCCCGACAAGGAGTTCTTGTAGATCTTCCCGTCCTTCATGATAACCACGAAATTCCGGTCGGGATTCGCCACGAGGCTCAAATCTTCAAGCGGATTGCCATCAACGAGCAAAAGGTCCGCGTAGGCGCCTTCCTGGATCAAGCCAAGCCTGCCGGGATACGGATTGCGTTCCCCGGTCAGCAATAGCAGCTCGCCATTGTCGCCCGTTGCCATTTTCAGCGCTTCGGCCGGGGTGTACCACTTGAGGAGATTGACGAGGAGTGCGCCCTGCCGCTCAGCCAGCGGAGGCGCGAACAGGATGTCGGTGCCGAAAGCCGTCTTGATCCCGTACTTCTTGGCAAACGTATATATGTTGTCCGTGCCGTGGAGCACTTGATGGAACTTGTCCAGCGACGAAGCAGGAAGGCCCATGCCGATGCTCTCGTCGAAGGGCTGCGCGCTCAGCCAAATACCCTTGTCTGCCATCAGCTGCGCCGTGGGATCGTCGATCAGCTGCGCATGTTCAATCACCTTGACGCCCGAGTTGATCGCCGTGCGGATCGCCCGTGGCGTATAGGCGTGCACCGTGACGTAAGTGCCCCAGTTGTCGGCCGCCTCGACTGCCGCGCGAATTTCCGCATCGATGAACGTCGAGACATCGAGCGGGCTGAACGGTGAAGCCACGCCGCCGCCCGCGGTCATCTTGATCTGGGAAGCGCCTTGCATCAACTGCTCGCGGGTGCGCAGGCGCACCTCGTCGGGGCTATCGACCACTGCGATCATGCCGATCTGTTCCATCGGCGTGAGGAGGCCCGGTCGACGGGGGAGATCATTGAGGTTGCGGAAATCGCCATGGCCGCTTGTCACCGTCAGCATGGCCCCCGATGGGTAGATGCGCGGACCGGGCACGAGCCCCTGGTCGATGGCCCTCTTGAGGCCGAAGCTCGCGCCGCCGACATCGCGCACGGTGGTGAAACCGCGCATCAGCGTTCTTTCGGCCTGCACGCCCGCCGCAATGTTGGCATATCCCGTATCGAACAGGGCCGGAACGGGCGGTATCATGATCAGCATGGCGTGCCAGTGCGCGTCGATCAGTTCGGGCATCAGAACTCTGCCTTCGCCATCGATCGTCTGAGCGCCCGTCTTGTCAACATCTGCGGCAGATACCGAGGCGATCCTTCCTTCCCTGACCACAACATTGGTCGGTTCGGAAAGAGTATCGGACTTTCCGTCGAATACGCGGACATTCTCGAAGACGATCGTGGATCAGCCCTGTGGAGAAGCGGCGGCAGAGCCCCATACCAGCAACGCGCCAACCGCAAGGCTCCGGAACAGCCGCGAGACCGAAACAGGGCTTCTTCTCAAAGAAATGCACATTTTCAACTCTCTCTTAAGGATGGCCGGCACAAGTGGCCTCGGCTCCTGGCCCGAGTCGTCGGCTAGCTTGAAGGGGTTTTTTATGCCAGTCGCGATGCGCTTTTCCCGTAGCACTGGACAATGGCGTGGTGATTTTCATCCACCGGGCGGATTTTGGTCGTCATCACGCCAGCCACGCCTGCAGTTTGCGACAGACCAGCCAGAGATTAGCCAGAGCAAGCAGCATGCGCAACTGTGCCGTGCTCCTGGCCGGTCCCCGGTGGCGAACCTCGGCAGACCCGAACTGACCCCGTCTCGATGCCACGTACCGGGCAACTTGTCGAGACGGGATGCGGCCGACAAGGAAGGGAGCGTACTCGCGCGAGAGGTGCCTGAGCGTCGGCCCGTCAGCGAGCCGGAAGCCGAGAACAGCCGGCTGCGCAGGGAGTTGGCCCAAGCCGTCGGCGGGCGACGCCAAACCTTACCGGGAGGCGGCTTTGTGTCAGATTCGACTGACATCCCTTTAAGTTAACCCCTATCCCAGTCCTACGGCGGCGGCGCTATTCTTGTTGCCAGGGCGTTGGCTGCCCACCCTCCTGGGAGAAAAAATCATGCTGCACTATGCCGTTGTCTTCTTCATCATTGCTATCATTGCCGCCATCTTCGGCTTTGGCGGTATCGCCGCCGGAGCCGCCGGCATCGCCAAGATCCTGTTCTTCATCTTCCTGATCCTGGCCGTTGTCAGCTTTGTCGTCAATCTCATGCGTGGGCGGTAGTCGTATCCGGCGCCCCGGAAAGCCATGCTAAAACTCGCCATTGTCGATGACCACCAGATCGTTCGTGCCGGCTTTCGTGAAATGCTGGCCGACGAGCTGGGCCTTGAGTTCGTGTTCGAGGCCGCCTCCGCCGAAGAGGCCACCGAGCAGCTAAGACAGCAATCGCCCGACGTCCTTCTGCTCGATCTCTCTCTGCCCGGACAGAGCGGAGTCGACCTGCTGCGCCACGCCCGCCAGCATTATCCCGAGCTTCACGTGCTGGTTCTTTCGGGGTTTCCCGAAGAGCGCTACGCCATGGCCATGCTGCGCCATGGCGCCAGCGGTTACTTGTGCAAAGATTGCAGCCGTGAGGAGCTGCTCAACGCCATCCACGCGGTGTCGCGAGGAAGGCGCTATCTCTCCACCCGCGCCACCGACCTTCTGGCGCGCGAGTTGGCCGAAGGCGGAACGCAAGCGGCGCACGAACGCCTGTCCGACCGGGAGCTCCAGGTGTTCCTGCGGCTGGCGCGTGGCGAATCGGTGAGCGTCATCGCCACCTCGCTCAACCTCAGCGCCAAAACCATCAGCACCTATCGCACCCGCCTGCTGGAAAAGCTCTCTGTCACGAGTAATGCCGAGTTGGCCGCTTATGCCATTCGGCATGGCCTGCTCCCGGATGAACTTGCGGAGCAGGCATGATCCGTTCCAGCACCGGCGCCTCCCTGCACGTCCTGCTGGTCGAGGACTCCGCCATGTTGTCGGCCATGTTGCGCGACATGCTGGACGAATTGGACCATGTGGAAGTCGCGGCCACCGCGCCCGACGAGCCCACCGCGTTGCAAGAGCTGGAGCAGCAGCCGATCGATCTGCTCATCGTCGATCTGGAACTGCGCGAAGGCAGCGGCCTGGGCGTGCTGCGGCACATCCGTGAAGAACCCAACCGATACGGTCGCCCGGTGCGCGCCGTGTTCTCCAACTATGGCCATGAAGTGCTGCGCGCCCGTTGCAAAACACTCGGCGTACAGCATTTTTTCGATAAATCGCTGCAGCTCGACGAACTGCTCGATTTCGTCCAGGAAACGGCGCAACGCCACATCCGCCCCGACGGCCACGACGGGCGCGATGGCGGCGGCCCGGCCAATCTGGACGGCTACGATGGCTTTGGCGGCCCCAATTCCCGCAAATAAAACCCAGGCTGCGCGCCTAGCACCATTTTTCGCGCGGAACACTGACCCGTATCGTCGTTCCGCGGCCGGGAGCGCTGCACACTTGTAGTTCGCCGGCCAGCATCTGGGCCCGGTGCGCCATGCCTACCAGACCATGCCGATTGCTTTGGCGTTTGCCAGGCTCGAAGCCCACGCCGTTGTCCCGCACCTCGAGCACGAGCCGATCATCGAGCACCTGCAAGAAGATGTCGACTTCGCTTGCCTGGGCATAGCGGCGGGCATTGGTGAGTGCCTCCTGGGCGATACGATAGAGCGCCAGCGACACATCGGGCGCAAGCGATGGGAGTTCCGCGGGGAAATGCAGCCTCACCTCGCCGTCACCTTCGCCCACGCCTCCGGAGTGGGCCAAGGAACGCAGGGCCTCCATCAGGCCGAGATCCGACAATAGCGGCGGGCGCAGGTTGGCCACGACCTTGCGCTTGAGCGCGATGACCTGCCCCAGGGTATCGAACAAACGATCGAAGCGCGACTTGAGCGGCACCATGGCATCGGCCGGAAGTTTGCGCGCTATCCAACTGGCATCCAGCTTGGCGGCGGTCAGCAGGGAGCCCAGCTCGTCGTGCAGTTCGCGCGCCAGACGCTCCTGTTCGGCTTCGCGGGTGTTGGTCAGGTAGGTGGCGAGGTCGCTGAGCTCGGCGGTACGCGCCGCCACCTGGCGCTGCAAACGCTCGTTCTCGGAGTGCAGCATGTCGGATAGGCTGCGCCGCAGCCGTTCTTCCCGAAGCCCCATGATCACCAGCAATGCCAGCAACACCAGGATGCCCAATCCCAGGGCCAGGTTGCGCCCCCTGGCCTGGGCGAAGCGATCGAAGGAGTGCGACAGGGCGGAGTTGATTTCCTTGACGGTTTCGGCGCGCATCTCGGTCAGTTGCGCGCGGATGGCGGAAGTGAGCTCCGCGCCCGTGGGATGATCGGGCACGCGCGACGGGGGCTGGCTGCGCTGCGTTACCACGTGGGTCAGGCGGGCCCAGCGCGCATTGATTGCCGCTTCGAGCTGATCGATGGGCTGCTCGGAGATCCCGCGCTGGCGGGCATCCGTACGCAAGGCCCGCAAGGCCTCGTCGACCTCTCCCCGGCCTTCATGCAAAGGCCGCAGCAACAGCGGGTCTTCGGTGAGCAAATAACCGCGGACACCCGACTCGGCATCCAGCACGCGCACCAGCAGCGCATCGAGCTGCTGCGTACGGTCGGATTGCGCCCTAAGGACCGAAAAGGCATCTTGGCTGCTTGCCGACTGGAACTGGCTCACCACCAGCCAGGCCAAACCCAGGACAAAGCCAAGCGCGATCAGACTGAGCAAAACGGCCGGTCGGGGCCGGTTCGCCGCACGCCATCGAGCGTCACGAATCGGTTCGGCGTCCCGCGGCAGGCGGGGCTCCGGCACGGCGCCGCGCCACCAGCGGGAAAACAGAGAAGGGCCAGACATATGAGTACGGGTCTCCGGCACGGGCTCGCCCTTGGGCACCCCATTCATTCTAGCAGCCGTCTTCGAGGCGACCGTGGGTTCCACTTTGCACGGGGCGGGCCGGTACCCGCAGGCAACGGCGCACCGGCTGTGAGGCGTTGCCCGCGCGGGGGCCGGAGCCGCCTCGCCGATCCGCCGCAGCGGATCAGCCTCCCGCGCGCACCACGATGTCGTTACGCACCGCCTTTACCCCATCGACCGATAGCGCAATTTCCTCCGCCCTGGCCTTCTCGGCGGGAGATGTGGAAAAACCCGACAATTGCACTTCACCGTTTTGCGTTTCCACGCTGATGGCCAAGGCGCTGACCTGATCGTCGCCGGCAAAACGACCCTTGACCTCGGCGGTGATCACACTATCTTCGATGAACTGTTCAGCGGCCTGCACGTTGGAACGCTCGCCCGCGGGCGCCTGGCCCGCGGCATGGAGCGGGCCGCTCATCATCAACGCGGCCACGCCGGCCATAACAAGGTGAGAGGTTTTCATGATGGACTCTCCTGAAGGGGATGGATAACCGGAAATATCCGGCAGGTTGCGCAACTGCGTCCGCCGTGTTGCTTTAGCTTAGGGCGGCCACCGCGCGAGTTATGTCCGGCAAGCCCGAAATCCCTGTAGGCGTCGGCTGGCACGAGCCCCTTGAGCGAGATCAAGCGGCGACGAACCGTTGATTGGCGACTCCGTCGATGTATGGCACCATCGAAGTCCCGACCACCTCAGCCCTCAGCCGGGCTTCCACCGGGCCAGGAGACCATCATGTCCAGTATCCGCCGTATTCTCACCGCCACGGATTTGTCCACCCCGGCCCGCCACGCCGTTTACCGCGCCGCCTGGCTCGCCCGCGAGCATCAGGCCGAGCTCACCGTGCAACACGTCATCGATCAGGGCGCCATGGCCTTGTTCGACAGCATCGTCGAATCCATGAACCGGCGCCAACTCGACGACATCGTGCAAAACGCGCATCAGCAGGTCGATAAACTCCTGGCGGCCGTGCAGTCCACCTACGGCATCGCGGCCCAGCGCCGCCTCGACACCGGACGCGTCATCCGCGCCATCATGGGCGCCATCGCCGATACCGATCCCGATCTCATCGTCCTGGGCGCGCGGGGCCTGGGCTTCGTGCGCCACGCCCTGCTGGGCTCCACGCCCGAACGCCTGCTCGCCCGCAGCCGCAAGCCGCTGCTGGTGGTGCGCCACTCGCCGCGCGACACCTATCATCGGCCGCTCGTCGCCGTCGACTTCTCGTCGCGCTCCCTGCCCGCCCTGCAACTGGCCCACGATCTCGCACCGAATGCCCAGATCACCGCCCTGCATGTGCACCAGATCCCGTTCGAAGAACGGCTCCGCGGCGCGGGCCTCGCCGCCGAAACCGTCAGCGACTTGCGCCGCAAGGTCGAAACCCGGGCCCGCACCGACATGGACGCCCTGCTCGAACAATGCCGCGCCGCCGGGCTTCCCGTCACGGGAATCCTCGAAACCGGGGAACCCAGCCATCGCATCCTCGAACACGAGCATGAGCAAGACTGCGATCTCATCGTCCTCGGCCGCCATGCCCAAGATCCCCTCAGCGAACTCGCCGTGGGCAGCGTTGCCCGCCATGTACTCAACCATGCGCACGGCGATGTCCTGATGGCCGGCCAGGTCGACTAACCCGATCCAAGACGGCACACGCCGCCGGCAACCCTTTCGGCCCCACCTCCGGCGGGGCCGAAATGCCTCTCGTCGCCCGCGCTCCCGGGCGGCGGTGCGCGCGGGCCGGGTTGCTAGTGCCTGGCCAGGTGGTGATGGCCCCCGTCGTGTGACGATGGCGTGCCGCCAATCCTGGGGTTTTTCCTGATCCGGCGTACTGCCCACCGCCCCACCGACAATCGGAAATGCGGTGTAGGATGATCCCACCTGGGCGTTCCAGCCCATCCTGGGGTTTTCCCGAGCATGCAGTATTTTTCTTGACTCGTTTCCGGTGTGGCGGATATCGTTACTTTTTATGCACGATAGTGCATGATCCAACATATTCCTGCATAGCCGCCTTGCGTGATATTCACAGGTGGATTCCCCCATGAGCACAGCCACGACTCCTCCCCGGCAATTCAATTTTGCCCAGTTTCTGATTGAAACCAACGCTGCCCGCGTCAATCGCACCGCCTACATCGACGACGAAGGCGTGCTGAGCTATGGTGATCTGGCGGATGGCATTCGCCGCGTGGCCGCCGGTTTGCAGGCGCTGGGAATCCGCCGCGAGGAGCGTGTGCTGCTGTTGATGCACGACTGTATCGATTGGCCGGTGGCTTTTCTCGGCGCGCTCTATGCCGGCATCGTTCCGGTTGCGGTCAACACTTTGCTCACCGCCAAAGACTACGCCTATATGCTCGGCCATTGCCGGGCCCGGGCTTGCCTGGTCTCGGGAGCCCTCCTGCCGGTGCTTACCGAAGCCATGCGGCAGTCGCGCCACGAGGTCCGCCATGTGCTGGTCTCCCGCCCCACCGGCGAACTCCCCGACAACAGCCTCGACCTCCGCGCTTTCCTGGCGTCGCAAACGCCCGCCGAACATCCCGCCGCCACCCTGGCCGACGAAGCCGCGTTCTGGCTTTACTCCTCGGGTTCCACCGGTACGCCCAAAGGCACCGTGCACACCCACGCCAACCCCTGGTGGACGGCCAAGCTCTACGCCGAGCCCGTGCTGGGCATGACGGAATCCGACACCGTATTTTCGGCGGCCAAGCTGTTCTTCGCCTATGGCCTGGGCAATGCGCTGTCATTTCCGCTCAGCGTGGGCGCCGCCGTGGTGCTGCTGCCCGGCCGCCCCACGCCGGAAGCCTGCTTCCAGCAGATGGTGCAACACCAGCCCACCATCTTCTGCGGCGCGCCCACCGGTTATGCGGCCATGCTGGCCTCGCCCGACCTCCCCGCGCGCGAGCAGGTTGCGCTGCGGCTGTGCTCGTCGGCCGGCGAAGCCCTGCCGAGCGACATCGGCGAGCGCTTTACCGCACATTTTGGCAGCGAGATCATCGACGGCATCGGCTCCACCGAAATGCTGCACATTTTCCTGTCCAACCGGCCGGGCGACGTTCGCTATGGCACCACCGGCAAGCCCGTCGACGGCTACGAAGTGGAGCTGCGCGACGAAGAAGGCAACCCGGTGCCGGTGGGCGAAATCGGCGATCTCTACATCAAGGGTCCCAGTTCCGCCCTCATGTACTGGCAGGATCGCGAACGCTCGCGCGCCACGTTCCAGGGCGAATGGACCAAAAGCGGCGACAAGTACAGCTGCGACGCCGATGGCTACTACACCTACGCCGGCCGCTCCGACGATATGCTGAAGGTCAGCGGCCAGTATGTCTCGCCGTTCGAGGTCGAGGCCACCCTGGTGCAGCACGAAGCCGTGCTCGAAGCCGCGGTCATCGGCATCACCGACCAAAACGGCCTGACGCGCACCAAGGCCTTCGTCGTGTTGCGCCAGAACCTTACCGTGACTCCGGTCCACCTCGATGACGAACTGAAGGCTTTCGTCAAGAGCCGGCTGGCGCCGCACAAGTATCCCCGCCAGATCGCCTTCGTCGACGATCTCCCCAAAACCGCAACGGGCAAGATCCAGCGCTTTCGCCTGCGCGCCCAGGAGGCCGGGGACGAGGCATGATCCACGCCAGCGCCACCGACGTCCGTTTTGCCGAGGTCGCCTGGAGCGGCCATCGGCACCAGATCGAATACGCCTGGGTGGGCGAGGCCTCGCCGCAGGCGCCGGTCATGGTGTTCCTGCACGAAGGGCTGGGTTCGCTGGAGCTCTGGAAAGACTTTCCCCATCGCCAGGCCTGTGCCGCCGGCTGCCGCGGCCTGGTGCTCTCGCGGTGGGGCTACGGCCGCTCATCGCCGCGGCCGCCCGAAGTTCATTGGCCCGTGGACTTCATGCATCGGCAGGCGCGGAATTTCCTGCCGGCCTTCTTTGCCGCCATCGGCCTCGACACCCAAAGCACCCCGCCCTGGCTGTTCGGCCATAGCGACGGCGCCTCGATCGCCCTGCTGTTCGCCAGCGCCTACCCCGACCGGGTGGCGGGCGTGATCGCGGCCGCGCCGCACATCTTCGTCGAAGACATCACGGTGGCCAGCATCGAGGTGGCGCGCCAAGCCTACCTGACCACCGATCTGCGCGGCAAACTGGCGCGCTATCATGCCGACCCGGATTCCGCCTTCTGGGGCTGGAACCGCGTCTGGCTCGATCCGGCCTTCAAGGCCTGGAATCTCGAATGCGAGATCGCCCGTGTGCGCTGCCCGCTGCTGGCGGTGCAGGGCCGCGACGACGAATACGGCACCCTGGCGCAGATCGATACCATTGCGCGCCTGGCGCCCCAGACCCGACTCCTCAAGCTGGAACGGTGCGGACATTCTCCCCACCGTGATCAGCCCGAGGCTTTGATCCAGGCCGTCGCCGACTTCCTGTCGGCCGCGCGCCATCCCGCCGGATGAGCCGGCATTCCCACTGACGATACCCATACGGAGACATCCATCATGCGTCGTATCACCCAACAAGCATTGTCGCTGCTCGGCAGCATCTCGCTGGCCCTGTCGGCCCACGGTATCGCCCAGGCCGCCCAGGATAGCGTCAAGGTCGGCATGATGTTGCCGTATTCCGGCACCTATGCCGATCTCGGCAACAACATCGACCAGGGCTTCCAGCTCTACATCGACGAGCAGGGCGGCACCCTCGACGGCGTCAAGATCGAATACGTTCGGCTCGATGACGAATCCAACCCCTCCAAGGGCCCCGAGAACGCCAACCGCCTGGTCAACCGCGACAAGGTCGACGTGATGGTGGGCACGGTGCATTCGGGCGTGGCCATGGCGATGGCCAAGGTCGCCAACGACACCGACACCCTGCTGATCATCCCCAACGCCGGCGCCATGGCCATCACCGGCCCGCTGTGCTCCAACAACATCTTTCGCAGCTCCTTCAGCAACTGGCAGCCCGGCTACGCCATGGGCAAAGTCGCCGCCGACAAGTTCGGCCACAAAACGGCCGTCACCGTCACCTGGAAGTACGCCGCCGGCGATGAATCCGTCCAGGGCTTCACCGAAGGATTCGAGGAAGGCGGTGGCAAAGTCGTCCGCAACCTCACCGTGCCCTTCCCCGACGTCGAGTTCCAGGCGCTGCTCACCGAGATCGCCAGCCTCAAGCCCGATGCGGTCTACACCTTCTTCGCCGGCGGCGGCGCGGTCAAATTCGTGCTCGACTACGCCGCGGCGGGCCTGAAGGACAACATCTCGCTGTACGGCGCCGGCTTCATCACCGACGGCACGCTGCAGGCGCAAGGCAAGGCCGCCGAAGGCCTCTACACCACCCTGCACTACGCCGACGACCTCGACCTGGCCAAGGACAAATCCTTCCGCGAGGCCTACGAGAAGAAGTTCAACCGCGCACCCGACGTCTACTCGGTGCAGGGCTACGACGCGGCGCAGATGCTGCATGCCGGCCTGAAGGAAGCCAAGGGCGACTTCAGCAACCGTGATGCCGTGGTCAAGGGCATGAGCAGCGCCACCTACGACAGTCCGCGCGGCAAGCTGACCCTCTCGCCATCGCACAACCCGGTGCATGATCTCTACCTGCGCAAGGTCGAGAACGGCATCAACGCCTACCAGGGAGTGGCCGTGGCCCAACTGGGCGACCCGGCGCGCGGCTGCCGCCTGAAGTAAAGCGGACCCAGCATGGACCTGACCACCTTCCTGATCCAATGCCTGAACAGCGTGCAGTACGGACTGCTGCTGTTTCTGGTGGCCAGCGGCCTGACCCTGATCTTCGGCATCATGGGCGTGATCAATCTCGCCCATGGCAGCTTCTACATGATCGGGGCCTACATGGCCTTCACGCTGGCGTCACTCACGGGCAACTTCGCGCTCACCATCCTTCTGGGCCTGATCTTCGCTGTGATCTTCGGCTATCTGCTCGAATGGGGCTTCTTCAGCTTCCTCTACGAGCGCGAGCACCTGTTGCAGGTGCTCATGACCTACGGCCTGATCCTCGTCTTCGAAGAGCTGCGCAGCATCCTGGTGGGCGACGAAGTCTACGGCGTGGCCGTGCCTGCCTGGCTCACGGGCACAATACCCATCGGCAACGACATGACCTATCCGATCTATCGGCTGTTCATGTCGGGAATCTGCGTGCTGGTGGCCGTGGGCATGTATTTCATGATCAAGAAGACCCGCATCGGCATGATGGTACGTGCGGGTGCCACCAACCGCGAAATGGTGCAATCGCTGGGGATCAACATTTCCCTGCTGTATCGTTTCGTGTTTGCGGGTGGCGTGGCGCTCGCCATCCTGGCCGGGATGCTCGCGGCTCCCACGTCATCGGTCTATCCCGGCATGGGCAACTCGGTCCTCATTCTCAGCTTCGTCGTCGTGGTAATCGGCGGTATCGGATCCGTCAAGGGGGCCTTCGTGGCCGCCTTGCTGATCGGCTTCGTCGATACCTTCGGCAAGGTGTTCTGGCAGGAAGGCGCGGGCGCCCTGATCTACGTCCTGATGGCGATCGTCCTTCTCTGGAAACCCGAAGGCTTGTTCAAACAAGGCAGCTAGACCCATGACCACCAAAACCTTCTGGGCCTGGTTGATCGCCCTGGGCCTGATCGCCCTGTTGCCCTTCGCGCCCGAACCCTGGAGCGGCACCTACTACCTCAGCCTAGCCACCAAGATCCTGGTCTATGGCATCTTCGCCATGAGCCTGCAACTGCTGGTGGGCTACACCGGCCTGGTGAGCCTGGGCCATGCCGCCTTCTTCAGTGCCGCGGCCTACATGGTGTACGTCCTCACCCCGGAGTATGAAGTCGCCAACGGCTGGTGGATCCTGCTCGGGTCCATGGCGGCCGCCGCGCTGCTGGCACTCGTCATTGGTGCGCTGGTGATGCGCACCCGGGGGATCTACTTCATCATGGTCACCCTGGCCTTCGCGCAACTGGTGTACTTCATCTTCCATGATGTGCCGTTCTTCGGCGGCAGCGATGGCACCTATATCTACATGCGTCCCGAGTTCTCGCTGTTCGGCTGGCAGTTCGTCGATCTCGAGAACTCCGCGCAGTTCTATTGGTTCGTGCTGGCCCTGCTGGCCATCACTCTGGGCCTGCTCCACCTCATCCTGCGTTCGCGCCTCGGCCACGCTTTCATCGGCATCAAGCACAACGAGCAACGCATGCGCGCCACCGGCTTCGCCACCGTGCGCTACAAGATCGCCAGCTTCGTCATCGGCGGCGCCTTTGCAGGGCTCGCGGGCTGTCTTTTCGCCATCCAATACGGGTTCGTCAATCCCGAATTGGCGTCGTGGCACAAATCGGGCGACGCCCTGATGATGATCATCCTGGGCGGCCTGGGCAGCATGGCCGGCGCGGTGGTTGGCGCCTTCGCCTTCGTCATGCTGGGCGAGTGGTACCAGGATATCTCCGAGCACTGGACCCTCCTGCTGGGCCTGACCATCATCGCCGTGGTCGTGCTGATGCCCAACGGCCTGGTCGGGGGCCTGCGCGATCTGCTGCGCGTCTGGCATACGCGCAGCGCGCGCGGCGGCGACAAACCGGCATCCAAGGACGCGACACCATGACCGAAACCCTGCTCAAGGCCGAAGGCCTGTGCCGCTACTTCGGCGCACTGCGGGCGGTCGAGAACGTTTCGCTCGATCTCGACCGCAGCCAGATCCACGCCGTGATCGGCACCAACGGCGCCGGCAAATCCACCGTCATCAACCTGTTGTCCGGCGAGTTGCCGCTGACCAAGGGCCGCGTCTGGCTGGCTGGCAACGACGTCACCGGCGCACCCCAGCCGCGCCGGGCCCTGGCCGGCCTGGGACGCAGCTATCAGCGCAACAACGTTTTCCTCCCCCTCTCCGTCTTCGAGAACTGCCGGCTCGCGGCCCAGGCGCTCCGCCAACGGCCCTGGCGCTTCTGGGAGAATGCCGATCATTGCGCGCAAAGCAGCGAGCGTGCCGCGCACGCCCTCGACCGCGCCGGGCTCACGCGGGTCGGCCATCTGCCGGCATCCGCGCTGTCGCACGGCCAGAAGCGCCAGCTCGAAGTCGCGATGTGCCTGGCCACCCAGCCCAAGGTTTTGCTGCTCGACGAGCCCCTGGCTGGCATGGGCGCCGAGGAATCCGAGCGCATGCTGGAATTGCTGCGCGCCTTGCGGGCCGATCATGCGATTTTGCTGGTGGAGCACGACATGGACGCCGTCTTTGCCGTTGCCGACCGCATCACGGTCATGGTCAATGGCACCGTCCTGGCCTCTGGCCAGCCAGACGCCGTGCGCAGCAATCCCGACGTCCAGAATGCCTATCTCGGCGAACACTGATGAAAGCTTCCCCTACGCGCTGAGGCGCGCTGGAAAACCAGAATGACGAACTCCGAACTTCTCATCGACGCCCAAGGTATCCATGCCTGGTACGGCAGCAGCCATATCCTGCATGGCATCGACTTTTCCCTGCGGCGCGGCGAGACGGTCGGCCTGCTGGGCCGCAACGGCATGGGCAAGTCCACCCTGATCCGGACCCTGCTCGGCCACGTCACGCAACGACGCGGCAGCATCCGCGTCCAGGGCCGGGATCTCTCCAAAGGCAAGCCCTACCAGGTGGCCAAGCTGGGGATCGCCTACGTGCCCGAAGGCCGCGGCATTTTCCCGACCCTCACCGTCCGCGAGAATCTGCTGATGTCGGCCCGCGCCGGCTCCCAGGGGCAAGTCGATTGGACCTACGATCGCATCATGGCCACGTTTCCACGCTTGAGCGAGCGCCTGGAGAACCTGGGCAACCAGTTATCGGGCGGCGAGCAGCAAATGCTCTCGATCGGCCGCGCGCTGATGACCAATCCCGATGCGATCATCCTCGATGAGGCCACCGAGGGCCTGGCGCCGCTCATCGTGGCCGAGATCTGGCGCGTGATCGGCGAAATCCGTAGAACGGGGCTGGCCACGCTGGTGGTCGATCGCAACTACCGCACCGTCATGGCCAACTCCGATCGCCTGGTGGTGATGGAAAAAGGCCGGCTGGTCCTGGCCGGCTCCGCCGCCGAGCTGGAGCGGGAGCCCGAGACCCTGAGCGGCTACCTCGGAGTCTGAAATGAAACAGCCCCCACGCTCACTGTGTTCGCTGCCCCCCGGGGGGGCTTCAGCCTCCTTCGGGCGGCCGGGCGGAAAGGTGGAACAGCCCCCACGCTCACTGTGTTCGCTGCCCCCCGGGGGGGCTTCAGCCTCCTTCGGGCGGCCGGGCGGAGGCTGAGGTGGCGACGCGCCCACGCTCAGTGCGTTCGCTGCCTCCCAGGGCGGCTGATGACTGACCCCTTGGCCAGCGATGGTTTGCTCGCTCAGGTTTTTGCCTGGGCGCAGCGCTGGCAGGCAGATCTTGCCCGTCAGTGGCATGCGGTGGCGATCGATCCGCTGGAGTCCGGCCAGGCGGCGGTGTGGTGGCAAACGATCGCCGGCCCGGCCGCCGGCGAAGTCCGCCAAGCGCTGCTGGCGCTGGCAACCCTGCTGGCGCTGGCCCTGGTCGCACAAACCTTGCTGGCGCGGCTGCTGCGGCGGCCGCGCCACATCCTGTATTCCCACGCCATGCGGCTGGCCGAGACTCCGGCGGCGGGCCAGGGCGCTCTGGCGTTCTGGCGACTGCCTTATGCGCTGGCCAACGGTGTACTGCACGCCCTGCCGTGGCTGGCCGCCCTGGTCGTGCTCTCCGTCCTGCAGGCCCAGGTGGCCTGGCTGGCCACGGCCATGGTCGACCGCCTGGCGTATCCCGCCGCGCAGGCGTGGCTGCTGGCCGCCGCGGGATTGGTGCTGGCCAACCTGGCGCTGGCGCCACGCCATGCCGAAGTCCGGCTGCTGCCCCTCGGCGATGCCTCCGCCCTCACGCTGAATCGCGCGCTTACCGGCATTCTGGTGCTCATGGCCGTCGGCCTGGGTGGGGCCGGCGTCATCGATGTGCTGGGCGCGCCGGCCAACCTGGTCACGTTGTGCACCAAGGTGGTCGGGCTTCTCGTCCACCTCTGGCTGATCGTCCTCGTCTGGCAAATGCGGCCCAACACGCGCGCCTGGCTGACGGGCGGCGCCAGGCAAGATGGGCGATGGACGCAGTGGCGGCTGTGGCTGGCCCAGATCTGGCCCGGCCTGGCCACCTTGCTGCTCGTCCTGTTCTGGCTCACCTGGACCTTCAGTGCCACCGATGGCCTGGTCCGCGCCGCCAATGTGGCCGGCCGGACCGCGCTGGTGCTGCTGCTGGCCCGCATGCTATGGATCGCCATCGCCGGCCTGCTCGAGCGCTGGGAAGCTCAGCTCGATCCCGTTCTGGCCGCCATCCCCGCCCAGCATCTGCACCGCTACCGCCGTTTGCTGCGGGGCTTCATCCTGAGCGGCATCATCGCCGCCACCCTGGTGGGCATGCTTTACGCCTGGGGCTTACCGGTGGCGGAAGCCCTGCGCCCCGGCTCGCTGGGCGGCCGTTTGTTCAGTGCCGTCATCACCATCGCGCTGGCCATCGTGGCCGCCATCGTCGCCTGGGAAGGCTTGTCGCTGGCCCTGCAAAGCCGGGTCCGGCGCTGGACGCTCGCCGGTGATACGCAACGCGCGGCACGCCTGCGCACCCTGGTGCCCATCATCCGGATTCTGCTGCTGCTGGCGATCGGCCTGGTCGTGCTGCTCACGGCGCTCAGCCAATTGGGGGTCAACACCACGCCGCTGCTGGCCAGCGCCAGCATCTTCGGCCTGGCCATCGGTTTCGGTTCGCAAAAGCTGGTCCAGGATTTCATGACCGGGCTGTTCCTCCTGCTCGAGAACAGTATGCAGGTGGGCGACCAGGTCAACCTGGCGGGCGTGTCGGGAACGGTGGAGGGCTTGTCGCTACGCACCGTGCGCCTGCGGGCCGGCGACGGCTCGCTGTTTCTGGTGCCTTACAGCGCGGTCACCACAGTGAACAACTTCAATCGCGGACTGGGCCTGGCCGTCATCCGCCTGGCCCTGCCTACCGACACCGATCCGGCACCGCTGCTGGCCGTGCTGGCCGAAATCGGTCGAGATCTGCGCGAGGACCCCAAGTGGAAGGAGCTGACCCTGGGCGAGCTCACCATTCTGGGTGTCGAACAAGTCAACGGCGCGATCGCCACCATCACCGCCCAGATCCGCACGACCGACGGGGGGCGCGCCGTGGTGCAGCGCGAACTCATGCAGCGCGCGCTCGCCGCCTGCCGTGAACGCGGCATCGCTCTGGCCAGTACGCTGGCCAAGTAAACTGGCGCTCTCTCCGTTTCGTTCTCGTTTGTCGCGATGCCTCTCCGCGATTTCTCTTTGCCCGCCGAGGCACCGATCGGTCTCTACGACTCCGGCGTGGGCGGCCTGAGCGTCTGGCAGGCGGTACGCGCCGAGCTTCCCGCCGAACGCCTGATCTATGTTGCCGACACCGCGCACGTTCCCTATGGCGAGAAGTCGCGCCACGCCGTGGTGGCGCGCGCCGAAGTGCTGGGCGAATATTTTCGCGGCGAAGGCGTCAAGGCCATCGTGGTGCCGTGCAACACGGCCACGGCGGCGGCCATCACGCAGCTGCGCGAGCGCCATCCCGGCATTCCCGTGATCGGCATCGAACCGGCGGTGAAGCCGGCGGCGCGCCTGAGCCGCAGCGGCCGCATCGGCGTGCTGGCCACCACCGGTACGCTGGCCAGCCCGCGTTTTCGTCAATTGGTGGCAAGAGAGGCGGAAACCGCCGAAGTCATGCTGCGGCCCTGCCCCGAGTGGGTGATGCTGGTGGAGCGGGGGGAACTGCACGGTTCCTCCACCCGGCGGGCGGTGGCCGAGGTGCTGGAGCCGTTGCTGGCCGCGAGGGCCGATGTTCTGGTGCTCGGCTGCACGCATTTTCCCTTCCTGCGGAAGGTGCTGCGCCAGGTGGCGGGGCCCGATATCCCCATCCTGGAGACCGGTCCCGCGGTGGCGAAGCAACTTCGTCGCCAGTTGGAGGCCCACGGGACGCTTCACGCCGGGCCCGCGGCAGCGTCCGGCCATCGTTTTCTGGCCAGCGGCGATCCCACCGAACTGTCGCGAGTGGCGGGCCTGATTCTTGGCCAGGCCGTCGCGGCCGAGGCTTTGCCGACGATCTATCGTTGAAGGCTCATGCAAACGAGCGAGCGCAGTCCTGGTAAACCAACGAGTTGGAGTTCTTGAGACGCCGCCTGGCCCCGACCGGGAGGCGTGGGCAGTCGAGCGCTCCAATGTCCCCCGCCCCCCGGTCGGGGCCAGGCGGCTCCGGTATCGCTCTTGGTGGCGGCCAACCCCGCCCGCCGGCCCGAGCCACGGCGCCCTCCAATGTCCCAAGCCCCCGAGGGCCGGCCGCGCGGCTCAGGGTGGCACGGGTTCGGGGCAGACCTTTCGCAACACCCTCTGAATCACGAGGGCGGCCCATGAATTCAGGTGCGCTTGGGCTGCGGCGCGGGCTCCTCCTTGCGCTCGCCTTCGTCGTCGACCACGGTATCCAGCTCGTTGCCCAGCACGTCTTGGGAGCGATGGCTGGACGGGCGCAATGCACGCGGTGTGACTCCGGGGGCCAGCGCCTTGCCGTCGGATAGCAGATCGGCGTCGATCGTCTGGCCTTCGCCGGCCTGCGCCACCATTGCCCGTACCCGCGCGGGCGGCGCATAACCGTTTTTGTCCTGGCCGAAGTAAACCACCGTGTGCGGGTAGGACAACTCGATGCCGGCCGCGCCGAAATGCTTCTTGACCAGGCGGTTGTAGCCGCGCTGCACCGCCCATTGCATTCCCGGTGTGGTTTTGATGAGCACCCGGATGGTCACGCCACGGTCGTCGAGCGAGGTCACGCCGGGGATGCTGATATCTTCCAGGACCTCCGGTGCCAGCACCTCGTCTTCCATCAGTTCCTTGAAAGCGGCTTCGAGATGCACGATGGCGTCTTCCACGCTTTCGCGATACGAAATCGTGTAGTGCCCCAGGTGATACGAGAAGTCCCGCATGTGATTGGACACTTTATCGATCGACGAGAACGGAATCATATGGAGGCCGCCATCCAGCGTGCGCAGGCTGACCGAACGGATGGTGATTTTCTCGACGGTCCCGAACACCCCCGCCACTTCCACCACGTCGTTCTGATTCATCCCGTTTTCGACCTGGATGAAAACCCCGGTAATGACGTCCTGCACCAGTTTCTGGGCGCCAAAGCCGATGGCCAGGCCGATGACGCCCGCGCCGGCGATGAGCGGGCCGATGTCGATGCCGATCTGCGACAACACCACGAGGGTGGTGAGCGTGACGATCACGATCAACACCGCATTGCGGAACAGCGCCAGCAAAGTGCGCTCCCGTGCGCTTGCCCCATCGGCACCCGGCAGCGCGCTGATGCGATGCTCGATGACGCTGGCGAGCACGACCCAGGCGCAGGCCGCCAGCGCGAGAACGATGGCGACGCGAATGACCGTGCTGAGCAAAGCCTGCCCTTGCGCCGAGCCCAGCCACTCGGCCAGCCGGAACACTCGCCAGGCATCGAGTACCACCAGCGCGGCCACCACCAGGATGGCCAGGCGGGCACCGTGCAATACCGCGGGCACATAGGAGTTCAGGCGGGCTTCGAGTAGCGGCAAGCGCGCCCGCCATTCATCGGACAGGCGGATCCGGCGCGATAGCAGTGCGGTCAGCAGCATGGACAGCAGCAGGGCAAGGCCCACCGCCACCAATGTTTGCACGGTGGCGCCGGCCATGAATGGCAATGCCCGCTCGGGCGCGACCTGGCTTACCACCAGCAGCAGGGTAAAGTAGCCCAGCGCCAGGACGTGCCAGGAGCGGGCCAACATGCGCAGCAAGGTGCCGAACAAGGCGGAAGATGCGGATTTGGCCCGGCCGAGCAAGCGGTCGCGCAGCACGACCCGATTGCGCCAGATCACCCGCACGGCGTAGATATAGACGCCGACCATGAGCAGCAGGCCGACGAGATGGCCCACCGCCGGCGTGAACATCATTTGCAGCATCGGCACCAGCAGCAGCGTGCCGTAGCCCACCAGGGAGATCAGGACGGCCAGCCAGCGGTACCAGTACAACGCCACCTCGTCGGCCATGCGAAACAGCCGCAGATCGGGAAAGCGGGTGGCGAACACGCCACGCACGAGCGCCTTGGTGATTTCCGTCACTATGAAGGCGTTGAGGAACAAGGGCTCGAAAACCCCGACCTGGCCGAAGTAGCCGCCCACCAGCATGGTGGCGCCGTACCCGGCGGCCGCGGCCACCAGCACGCAGAGGATGTCGATCAGCAGCGCGCCGAGGATGGCCAGGACCCGCCGCCATTGCAGGAGGAACCACGTTCGGCCGCCATGCGCGGCCTGGGGCACGCCAGCCTCGAGGGCCGCGGCCCGCTCGGCCTCGTAGCGCTGCCGCTGTACGGCAACGCGCTGGTCGAGTATCTGATATCCCCGGCGTGCAATGGTGCGGAAAATCGCATAGGCGATCACGGTGGCGAGGATGACCAGCGCGACGCCGCAAAGCGATACGAACCAGGCTTCCCACCAGGAGTCTTCGTCGGTCAGCGACCCCAGGTCTTGGAACAGCGTCACCGCGGTGCGCGCGTCGTCGGCCAGGCCTTGCAGGAACTGTTGCGAATGATCCGCCAGCCTTGCCGGCAGTGAATCATCCGCGGGAGGCGCGACGGCCGCGGCGGCCGGCTTGGTGTTGGCCGCCGGCTGATCGGCCAGTTGCCGCAACTCGCCGATCAGGCGCTCACGCGCCGCCGGATCTTCAAGCAACTGCACCAGCCCTTGCAAGGTAGGTGCCTCGGCGCTGGCGGCGGCTGGCGCCGCCTCGGGCGCCACGGCGGCCGAGGCCGGAGCCATGGCGAATGTCCAGAGCACCGCCAGGATCGCGGTCAAGGCCACTCGGAGGAGAAACTGGGGAATAAAGAAAAATCGAGGAGGCGGGACGGCAAACTGCACTAGGCGGACTCCGGAGGGAAACGGGAAAGCGACAAACCGCGGCCGGCAGACGGCGGTGGTGACACGCCACGCGGCGGATAACGGCTCATTCTGCCCAAGTTGGCGCGCGGGTTCAAGGCGGAGCTCGCCGCCCTTGGCGACCGCGCTGGCCCGCAAACGGTAGAATAGGGGGTTTGTCGGGCGCGGGCCGCCCGGCCCGTTCGCCTATCACTGCCACGACACCATGCTTACGTTTCAGCAACTGATTCTGCGCCTGCAAGACTACTGGGGCAACCGCGGTTGTACCCTGCTGCAGCCTTACGACATGGAAGTCGGCGCCGGTACCTCGCACACCGCCACCTTCCTGCGTTCGCTGGGCCCCGAGCCGTGGCGTGCCGCCTATGTACAACCGTCGCGCCGTCCCAAAGACGGCCGCTACGGGCAAAACCCCAATCGCCTGCAGCACTATTATCAGTACCAGGTCGTGCTCAAGCCGGCTCCGCCCGATATCCTAGAGCTCTATCTCGAGTCGCTGCGCGCCATCGGCATCGACCCCGCGGCGCACGATGTCCGCTTCGTCGAAGACGATTGGGAGAATCCCACGCTGGGCGCCTGGGGCCTGGGCTGGGAGGTCTGGCTCAACGGTATGGAGATCACCCAGTTCACCTACTTCCAACAGGTGGGTGGCATCGACTGCAAGCCCATCACCGGCGAGATCACCTACGGCCTGGAACGCCTGGCGATGTACCTGCAGGGCGTGGAAAGCGTCTACGATCTGGTCTGGACCCGGCACGGCGATACCGTGGTCACTTACGGCGACGTCTTTCACCAGAACGAAGTGGAGCAATCCACCTACAACTTCGAGCATGCGCCGGCCGAGGTTCTGTTCACCCATTTCACCGACTACGAAACCCAGGCCCGCCAATTGCTCGACCTGGAACAGCCGCTGGCCCTGCCGGCCTACGAGTCGGTGCTCAAGGCGGCACACACCTTCAACCTGCTCGACGCCCGCGGCGCCATCAGCGTGACCGAACGCGCCGCCTATATCGGCCGCATCCGCAACCTGTCGCGAGCCGTGGCCCAGGCCTACTACGATTCCCGCGAGCGGCTCGGCTTTCCGATGCTGGCCGGCTCCCGTTCCATTGCTGCCAAGGAAGCCGCATGATGTCCAGCGAGCCCCTCGACGTCCAACCCCTGCTGGTCGAACTCCTCACCGAGGAACTGCCGCCCAGGGCCCTGCAGCGCCTGGGCGCGGCCTTCGCCACCGGCATCGAAGCCGGCCTGCGCGGCAACAACCTGCTGGCCGATGGCGCCACCGTCACCTCGTTTGCCACGCCGCGCCGGCTGGCCGTCCGGCTCTCCGCCGTCAGAGGCCAGGCGCCCGACCGGGCTTTCCGCGAAAAACTAATGCCGGTCAAGGTAGGGCTGACGGAGCAGGGCGCAGCCACTCCCGCCCTGCTCAAGAAGCTCACCGCCAAGGGCTGGCACAATGTCGATCCCGCGCAACTGCTGCGTGAACACGATGGCAAACAGGAATCCCTGATCTATGAAGGCACGGCCCGGGGCGCCAGCCTTGCCGCCGGCCTGCAGGCCGCGCTCGACGCCGCCCTCGCCGGCCTGCCCATCCCCAAGACCATGACCTACCAACTGGCCGACGGCGAGACCACCGTGCGTTTCGTACGGCCCGCCCACAGCCTGGTGGCGCTGCACGGCGCTACCGTGATCCCGGTCACGGCGCTGGGGCTCACCGCCGATCGCCTGACCCAGGGGCACCGTTTCCAGGCCAGCCAGCCAACCCTCAGCATCACCGACGCCGAGCGCTACGAACACACGCTGGCGCACGATGGCGCCGTGATCGCCTCGTACGAGGCGCGGCGCGCGCTGATCGATCGGCAGTTGCGCGCTCGCGCCGGCGAGCTGGGCGCTTCGCTGGGCGACGAAGCCGACGTTGCGACCCTGCTGGACGAAGTCACCGCGCTGGTCGAGCGTCCCGCGGTCTACGTCGGGGAATTCGAGGCCGACTTCCTCGAAGTACCGCCCGAGTGCCTCATTCTGACGATGCGGCTCAACCAAAAGTATTTTCCGCTGTTCGACGCCGCCAGCGGGCGGCTCGGCAACCGCTTCCTGATCGTCAGCAACATGACGCTCGACGATCCCGCCAACATCGTGCAAGGCAACCAGCGGGTGGTACGCCCCCGCCTGGCCGACGCCCGTTTTTTCTTCGAAACCGACCTCAAGGCCACGCTGGCCAGCCGGCTGCCCCTGCTCGACGCGGTGGTTTATCACAACCGGCTGGGCACCCAGCTCGAGCGCAGCCGCCGCGTGGCGCGCCTGGCCCAGGCCATTGCGGGCCAGCTCGGCCTGGATGCGGCGGCGCTGGCCGAGCGCGCCGCGCTGCTGGCCAAGGCCGATCTCGTCACCCAGATGGTGGGCGAGTTCCCCGAGCTGCAGGGCATCATGGGCGCCTACTACGCCAGCCACGATGGCGAGCCCGAGGCCGTGGTCGTCGCCCTGCGCCAGCAATACCAGATCCGCCTCGACGCCCCCGTTGATGCCGAACATGCCGTGGCCGCCGTCCTGTTCCTGGCCGAACGCCTCGAAACCCTGGCGGGCATCTGGGCCATCGGCCAGCTGCCCAGCGGCGACCGCGATCCTTTCGGCCTGCGCCGAGCCGCTCTGGGCGTGATCAGCGCCTTCGAACAACTGGCGGCCGGCGGCCATATCGACCCCTGCGATCCGCAGCCCGCGCTCACCCTCGAGGGGGCGCTCACCACCGCGCTCGCAGGGCTGGGCGAAGCCGTCCTGCCGGCCGCCGAGCTGCCTGGCGTGCGCCAGGCCCTGCGCGACTTCATCGACGAACGCTATCGCAATCAGCTTCTATCCCACTACGATCGCCCCGTCATCGACGCCGTGCTGGCCGTATCGCCCGCCCTGCACCAAGTGCCGGCCCGCGTAGCCGCGGTGGCGGCCTTCCAGCGCTTGCCCGAGGCCGCCAGCCTTGCGGCCGCCAACAAGCGCATCGCCAATCTGCTCAAGAAGGCTAACGACGAAGCCGGCGAGCTCAACGCCGCCCTGCTGCAGGAACCCGCGGAACAACGCCTGGCCATCGATCTCTCGGCGCTCGAGCCGCACGTGGGCCGCGATTTGGCCGAAGCCAACTTCACCCAGGCTTTGTCCAAGCTCGCCAGCATGCGCGACGCCGTCGATGCGTTTTTCAACGACGTCATGGTCATGGCCGACGATCCCGCCGTCCGCGCCAATCGGCTGGCCCTGCTCGGCCGGCTGCACGCCCTGATGAATCAAGTCGCCGACCTCGGCCGGCTCGCCTGACTCCGGAGACGCGATGAAACTGGTCATCCTCGACCGCGATGGCGTTATCAACCAGGACAGTCGCCAGTTCGTGAAAACGGCGGACGAATGGATCGCCTTGCCGGGCAGCCTGGCCGCCATCGCCCAGCTCAATCGCGCGGGCTGGCGCGTGGTCGTGGCCTCCAATCAGTCGGGGCTGGGGCGTGGCCTGTTCGGCATTACCGAGCTCAACGCCATGCATGCCAAGCTGCGGCGGGAGCTGGCGCGCGAAGGGGGGCAGATCGACGCCTTCTTCATCTGCCCGCATGTCCCCGATGCCGGCTGCACCTGCCGCAAGCCGCTGCCGGGCCTGTTCCACGACATCGCCCGCCGGTACGATACGCCTCTCGACGCCGTGCCGGCGGTGGGCGACTCGCTGCGCGATGCGCAGGCGGCGGCCAGCGCCGGCGCGCAGCCGCTACTGGTGCGCACGGGTAATGGCTGCGCCGCCGCCACTCACCCCGACCTTCCCCCGCACACCCAGGTCTTCGACGACCTTGCCGCCGTCGCCCAGTATCTGGAGAGCCGTTGATGGCCCGGCTGCGTTCTGCGGTTTACCTGCTGTTCCTGATCGTCACCGTCATCCCATACGCGTTCGCCTGCCTGGCCTGCGCCCCCCTGCCCCAGCCCTGGCGCTATCGCTTCACGGTGGGTTGGCCACGTCTGGCCGTCCTCGGCGCCCGCGCCATCTGCGGGATCCGCTGGGAAGTCCGCGGCTGGGAGAACCTGCCCGACGCTCCCGCGGTGGTGCTCGCCAAACACCAGTCGGCGTGGGAGACTCTCTGGCTTCCCGCCTATATGCCGCGCCAGCTCTGCTTCATTTACAAGCGCGAGCTGCACCGCGTGCCCTTCTTCGGCTGGGGCCTGGCGCTGCTCGACATGATCGCCATCGACCGCAGCGACCGCCGTGGCGCCATGGAACAGGTGTTTCAGTTGGGCAGCAAAAAGATGGCCGAGGGCCGCTGGCCCATCCTGTTTCCCGAAGGCACGCGGGTCGCGCCCGGCCAGGTGGGGCGCTACCAGGCCGGCGGCGCCCGCCTGGCCGCGCAAGCCGGAGTCCCCGTGATTCCCATCGCGCACAATGCCGGAGAGTTCTGGCCACGCAACGCCTTCATCAAGCGGCCGGGCCTGATCACGGTTTCCATCGGTCCGCCCATCGATTCCGCCGGCCTGAGCGCCACGGCGCTCAACGCCAAAGTCCAGGAATGGATCGAAGGCGAGATGCGGCGGCTGAGCCCGCACCGCTATGGCTAGCGCACCGCGCCAGCTCGATTTGTTCGGTATGGCTCCAACCACGCCGAAACCGGGGCGTCCCGACGCTCGCCCCCCTTCGCCTCCCACGCCAACCGCCCCCGCGCCGCGCACAGCCGGCCAACTCGAAGTCGTCTTCGACGGCGTTGCGGTTCCCTACCTGCTGCGCCGCTCAAGACGCCGCACCATAGGCTTGAGCGTGGGCGAGAGCGGCCTGCGCGTGACGGCGCCCACCTGGGTGGGCGGGGCCGAGATCGAACGCCTGCTCCACGAACGGCGCGACTGGATCCTGCGCCACCTCCAGAACTGGAAGGAACGACGCGAACACTGGCACCAGCACGGCACCCGCTGGGAAAACGGCGGCCGGCTGCCCTATCTCGGCGCCACCATCGAAATGCGGACCTCCGGCAATGCGCCAACGCATTTCGCCGGAGCCCTCGACCAGCCCGCCGAGGGCGATGTACTCTGGCTGGCCCTGCCGGCCGACGCCAGCGCCGAGCGCATCCGCGACAGCGTGCAGGCCTGGCTGCGGCAGCGCGCCCAGGCGGTACTGGGTGATCGCCTGCAGGCGGCCTTGGCTCGCACGGGCCTGAGTATCGCCGGCTGGCGGCTCTCGTCGGCGGCCACCCGCTGGGGCTCATGCTCCAGTAGCGGGCGGATCCGGCTGAACTGGCGACTGGTGCACTTTGCCCCGCACCTGATCGACTACGTCATCATTCATGAACTCGCGCACCTGCGAGAGATGAACCACGGGCCGGGTTTCTGGGCCCAGGTCGAGACCCTGATGCCCGATTACCGCAGCGCCCGCGAGGCGCTGCGGGCCATCGACCCGGGCGTCCTGCCCGATTTCTAGGAGATACCACCATGCGTATTCTGCACACCATGCTCCGCGTCGGCGACCTCGAGCGCTCGCTGGATTTCTACACCCGCGTCCTGGGCATGCAGTTGCTGCGCCGCAAAGACTATCCCGAAGGCCGCTTTACCCTGGCCTTCGTCGGCTACCAGCCCGAATCCGAGGGCGCCGTGCTCGAACTGACTCACAACTGGGACACCTCGAGCTACGAGATCGGCACCGGCTATGGCCACATCGCGCTGGAAGTGTCCGATGCCGCCGCCGTCTGTGAGCAAGTGCGCCAGCGGGGCGGCAAGGTCGTACGCGAAGCGGGGCCGATGAAGCACAGCACCACGGTGATCGCCTTCGTGGAGGATCCGGACGGCTACAAGATCGAGTTCATCGAGACCGCCGGCCGGGTGGACTGACCGCCGTCCGGGCTATTCGCAATCCGTTCCTCACGATAGCGCACCAGCCTGCGCGTCGCCGCGGCGATGAGTCGCGAGGCCGCCGATCCTGTCCCGGCGCATCCGCCGAAGCCTTCGCCCGCAAGGCCGGGCCAGGCCCCGGGCCGCGAGCCTTGCCCCAACCATAGTGTCGCCAAACAGAATCTGCGCCCTAGGGCGCAGTGCGCGGCCACGTTTCCCGCCGACGCGGCCTGCCCGCTGAAGCGCCGGCGCGGTGCCAAGGACATCGCATCAGCGAGGGGCGCGGGCCGTCAACCTCCTTGGTTTCGCGCAGGATCCGGCAAGGCGCGTGTCGGACGCTGCCGAACGATCATGGCGGCTGCCGCCACCCCTGGCGATGGAAGAGCCCTCTCGTTCACATTAACGGTCATGGAGGTTGCCGCCACCCCCGAGGATGAAAGAAACTTCGGGGAGGAAGGTGGCCGGTAGAGGTCGTGATCGCTAATGGTGGCTACAACCCCGACATTAACGTGACCTGCCG
>Ga0265293_10001678_pt1 | contig 47368 bp, 39 predicted proteins | sample Munlanlewell138R_FD_192505 | JGI IMG/M metagenome (GOLD analysis project Ga0265293, IMG submission 192505) | Leachate microbial communities from a municipal landfill in Southern Ontario, Canada - Leachate well 138R | ecosystem: Engineered > Solid waste > Landfill > Unclassified | place: Canada... | reverse complement strand
TACTACTGTAGAATTTCGAAATAATTCTCAATGTGATGGTTCGTGTATGTATGTGTGGAACTTTGGTGATAATAGCCCGCAATTAATAACAACCAACAACGAAAATGTGAGTTACACATATACTACCGATGGTGTGTATTCTGTGAGTTTATCGCTTATGAATACTGCATTAATTCATGATACAATAAAAAATAGACCTATTCGAGCTGTTGAATTGCAAGGTGTTGTAAATGATTCGGTTGTGCTTTTAATTACATATCAGGCGGTAGATAATATTGATAGAATTGCACATATATCATTACCACAATCGCATTTCTCAAAAAAAAGTGTTGCTTCTCAAATTACGGTATATAGCCCGTATGTGTCTGATAATAATTTTACCTATGAAATTATTGATCCAAGTTCTGAAAATCAAATCGCTCCTATACAGTCGTTTACATATAATTTACAAGTTGATAACACCGCTTTTTCTCCTCATGCTCCTGATTATTGGATATATTATTGGTATATTTATGCAACTGATATAGATGGAAAACCTACCAAAACAATCACAGAGTTTAAAACGGATTCATTATCATATCAATACACATTTCCTCTTGAAAACTATAATCCAGGATATTTAGTGAAATTAAAAATTGCTTTAGATTCTACAAAATTTGATGATGAACAAATTCTTACCTATCATAATTTATCAAATTGTGTGTATGCAAAACAACAAATAATTCCTGTTACCGATTATTTTTTTACTGAAAGTACTCGTAAAGAAAAAGATATTAAAAAACGCGAAGCTCATATTCCTAATGTTTTTACACCAGGTGGAAATGACGAAAACGAAGTTTTTTATTTTAATACAAATGGTAGCGATATTTTTAAGATATATATATATAACAGCTGGGGTTCGTTAGTATATACTCAAGAAGCTCACGCAATTACGTGGACAGGAAAAGATAATTCAGGAAAAGATTGTCCATCGGGAACATATTATTATGTTGTTTTTTCTGATAATTCAGATAAAAGGCATGAAACAGCTGGATATATTCATTTATTTCGGCAAAATTAATACAGTAATAATTGATAGAATAATATAGCTGCATGTGGTTTCTTAGCAAACAAGTTAATTCAATTATTTATTTTTCTATTTTAATTTTTGCTTCTCTTACATTGGTTTGGGGAAATTTTCCTCTTACACTTTCTGCATGTTTTTTATTTGCATTCTGGCTCTTTGAAGGCGATTATAAACAAAAAATAAAACGTCTTTTTACTTCAACAGCAGCTCTGTTTTTTTTAATTATTTCTTTTGTTGTTTTTTCATGGGCACTATTCCAATTGCCCCATCCACAGGCATATAAAGATATTTTAGAAAATGCACCTTTGCTTGTGTTTGCATTTGTAATGGGTAGCAAAGAGCGTGTAAGTGTTGTGCAAATGCATAGCATTCTTGTTGTGTTTGTTTTGTCTATTACAGCAAATACATTATTTAATTACACGTATTTTATTTTCAATTCATTAGAGTATGATGATGTGCGTAATGCAAGCTTATTTATGTCGTATATTCGTCTTTCTTTATATACTCTTATAGGAATTGTAATAACAATATATTATTTATTTTATCATAAACATCTGCACATATCAAAAAAACAACGCATTGTTTTATGGTGTTGCTTTATTTGGTTGTTGTTTTTTGTGTTGTTTTTAGGCTCTATAACTGGATATGTTGTTTTGTTAACATTAAGTGTGATTTTTGCATTTTCTCAAAGTTTTAAACAGAAAAACCGACAAACAAGGATTATGTTTTTATTATTTTTGGTGGTATGTTTAAGCACAGTTGCTGGAATTTTTTTGCATGAATTGAAATTTTTTACTAAAACAGAAAAAGTAGTTGTGTCGCAATTAGATTCTGTTACTTTATTAGCAAATCCATATGAGCCTTTTAATCAAAATAGCATGCTCGAAAATGGGAAATGGGTAAATAAATATATTTGTGATACTGAAATTAATGCGTTTTGGAAGTTGTATAGCGATATGCCTATTCAAGGAAAAGATAAAAAGATGCAGCCGCTCAAAAGCACTCTTATTCGCTATTTAACTTCTAAAGGATTACGAAAAGATGCATCGGGACTGAAGCATTTGTCAAAAGAAGATATTGAAAATATTGAAAATGGATGCACAAATTATCGTTTTGCGAACAATCATTATTTATCTCATAGAATATACGAAATATTATGGGAGTTTCATTTTTATTTTCAAGGCAATAATCCCGCTGGACATTCTGTCACACAACGTGTTGAGTTTGTTAAATGTGCTTATAAAGTACATCAGAAAAATAAAATATGGGGCACCGGACCTGCAAATTTTACTTCAGAATTACATGCACAGTATCCGCTTCAAGATATTGTTTTGCCAAGTAAATATTGGAATAAACCACATAATCAATTTTTATCATTCCTTGTGCAATATGGTTTTGTAGGTTTTACTATTATTATGATTTGTTTTATAGGTATATATATATACGCTCAGCGTTCTCGGAGCATTTTGTCTGTTAGTTGGTTTGTTATTACTGCAATTTCTTTCTTAAATGAAGACACGCTTGAGGGTATAAATGGCTTGGTGTTTTTTGCATTTTTTGGTTGTTTCTTTTTATGTTCTCAACCAAAAAAAGCAAGAATAAAACATGCTAAGTAATACGGTATATTTATTTTATTTTTTATGAAATCTGTATCTTTTATGTGGTTTTTTGTGGCACTATTATGTGTGTATTCTCTTGTTCATCTGTATATATATACTCGTGCTATGCAGGTGTTTCCTTTACAAGAAAACAGTAAAAAATATGTCCTTATTGGATATATTATACTTTCTTCTGCATTTTTTATCGGAATGTTTCTTGAACGTGCATATTCCTCATTGTTAAGCGAGTGGATTCTTAAAATAGGTTCAATATGGCTTGCATTTGTATTATATTTTTTACTCTTATTAGTGCTTATTGATATTGTTCGTGTTTTTAATTATTTTTTCCACTTTTTACCGCATTTTTCTCAATATGCAAAATCTATTGTTGGAATATGTGTTGCTGTAATTGTTTGTGTAATAGTGCTTGTTGGTCATATTATAGCCCTGCGAGTGCAAGTTGTACATATCCCAATCACAAGTAATAAAACGGTGCATGGCACTAATAAAGTAAAAATTTTAATGGCTTCCGACCTTCATCTTGGAGCAATAATAGGAGAGAGGTGGGAGAAAAAGTTTTTACGTATTGTTCGCGAACAAAATCCTGATTTAGTGTTGTTATGCGGTGATATTGTTGATGGCGACATTGCTCCCGTGCTGCGGAAACAATTAGGAAAACATATACAAGAATTACAACCACCTCTCGGATTATATGCTGTTACTGGAAATCATGAATACATAGGCGGTATTGATAAAGCATTAGCGTATTTTAAAAAAATAAATATACAGGTTTTGCGAGACGAATATATTGAGCTTGAAAATGGAATTCAATTGATAGGCAGAAATGATTTACATGGGCAAACTGCCCTAAATAAACGGGCATCTTTAGATTCTTTGTTGCAAAATCTTGATACAACAAAACCCATTATTGTAATGGATCATCAACCGTATAACTTACAAAAAGCCTCTGAACACAACATCGACCTTCATCTTTCAGGGCACACGCATCACGGACAGCTTTGGCCACTTAATTACATTACAAATGCCTTATTTGAGCTAAGTTGGGGATATCGACTCATAAATCAAACTCACTTTTATGTGTCATCAGGATTTGGTACATGGGGACCAAGGGTGCGATTAGGAAACAAAGCTGAAGTTGTGGTTTTTTCTGTTGAGTTTAAAGAATGATTATCACAACATCTTTTGTACTTTTTGTACATGTAACACATTCCCAAAAGAAATTACTGCAATGTATGTGCCTGGAGGTAATGACGATACCTCAGAAGTTTCATGTTTTGAAATATAGGTGTTGAGTGGAAAATTTTGTTGTAATACACATTTTCCATCTTGTGAATACAGTTCAAAATGTATAATTTCTTGATGAGAATACACTGCTTCTAAAATAAGATGTGTGGTAAAAGGATTTGGATATATATGTGCATGTTGTACAATATTTGAAACATGTGAGTATCGTAAAATTTTTCGTGCTTTTTCAAAATCAGGTATGCCATATCCAATACTTTCATTTGGAGCATAGTAGGCATGCGAACTTTGAATAATTGCTTTGCGAATTTCTTGTGCTGTTGATTCTGGAAATTCTTGCCATAAACACGCTGTTAGCCCTGCTATAATTGGTGATGAAAATGAGGTGCCCATACTCACGTTTTTAATTGTACCATTTTGAGTAACTATTGCAGGTTTAAAACCAAGTGTAACCACATCAGGTTTTATTCTATTATCAGCAGTTGGTCCTTTTGAACTAAAATTTGTAATAAGACTGTCGGGATAGGTGGCTCCAACTGCTAAAATACTGTCGGCATCGGCAGGAGCGGTAATATATCGCCATTGTGTATGTCCCGAATTACCCGCACTTGTAACCAAAAGAATTCCTTTTGATGCAGCAATTGCACTTGCACGAGAAATACGTGTGGTTTTCCCGTCCATATTGGCGTAGGTGTAATTTAATGAATCTTCATCAAAGCTGCTATATCCAAGCGAGGTGTTTATTATATCAACTCCCATGCTGTCAGCAAACTCGGCTGCGGCAATCCAGTTTTCACCTTCTACCGGAAACTCTATATTTCCCTCTTCGGTACGTAACAAAAGATAATCGGCACGTGGAGCAGTACCTATTAAATGCCCGGGAACAAATCCTCCTATGAGAGAAAAAACAGCAGTTCCATGGCTTCCTTCACGAAATATATCAGAATTTGAGCCGGAAAAATCTTTGTATGCAAGAATACGTTCATCGTTCCATGCTCGTTGAAATGCCTCAATAGAATCTACTAATAAAAAACCTGCATCTAAAATTGCAATCATTTTTCCTTGCCCCATAAATCCCTGCATATGCAGGTTTTGTGCATTTGTTATAGCTGTTTGATGATACGAATCGCCATAAAAAACCTGTGTTGAAGTTTCTGTAATATCATCAAAATCAAGATTGTTTGATTGTTTTGTTGTTGAAAGTGTAACGCTGTCAACCATTGTTTTGGATTGTGGTGCAACTCGCACACATTCTGAAACAAATGGCAGTTTTTGAATATTTTTGAGCAAGGTTTCACATGAATCGGGAACAAAAACGGTAATGGAATTAAACCATTTTGACACCGTACGCACCTGCGCTCCGTATGCTGTAACGCTATCTATATAGTGCTGATTTACAGGTAAATCATTTTCTTTAATTTCAATATTTTGTGTTTTTCGTCGTGTTATTGCACGTTCACTTAAAAATGCTTCGGGCTTAGTGATAGAAAATGGGGAATGATGCTTGTCGGTAAACGAGATTCTATAACGAGATTCGCACGTTTGTCCAAAAAGAAATGTTGAAAAAAAAGTAGTAATAAATGCAATTACTATGTGTTTCATAGCGAAGAGTAATAAAAAAACCACCTTTTATAAATGAAAAGGTGGTTTTTTATGAAAGAATATTAGTTAAATAAAACTCGCATATCTTCCTTCTTTTGGGAATACTGTAATTACAGATATTAGCTTTTTATTTGCAATGATTTTTTGTTCGGTTGCTCCAAACATATAATCGGTAATATCTAATTTTCGTGAAGTAGTAATAAGAATGGCATTTGCATTAATTGAATCTGCATATTCTATCACATTGTCTGAAAAATCTTTTTTTCCGTCATCTTCAACTTGTATATATTCAATTTTGTTTTTGTCGAGTACGCTTTTGGTAAACACACTATTTGAATGAATTTGTTTTTTGAGATTAGCGTCAGATGATTTTTGTATGTATAAGAATATTTTTGATTTAAAATATTTGTTAAGATATACCGCCCATACAACTTTTTGTTTGTCTTCTTTTTTGTAATCTATTGGGAAAACAATGTTTTCAAAATGTTCATCTTTTGGTGGACGTTGTACCACAATAAATGGCATTTTAGAACCTTCAATAACTTTTAAAGCCCAGCTTCCTGTTATTTTTTGCATACCTTTAATACCATGCGTGCCCATAAACACAAAAAGTGCGTCTAAAGAATTTGCAACATCGGTAATAGCAGAGAAAATACTTCCTTCTTGTAATATATAATCAGGGCGAAAACCATATTTTTTTTCTGCATCATCTACTACAATTTTAATTCGAGATTCTATTTCTGTAGCATCTTTATCAATTATGTGCAAAAGAGACACTTTTGAACCAATAATTTTTGCAAATCGAATGGCATGTTGCATAGCATAATCAGCTACATTTGAAAAATCCCACGCTACAATTATAGTTTTATCTTTAAGTTCCATAAAAGATTATTTAAAATTTATTACATTTGAAAAATATATGCCTAAAAATGGTTTTTTTATTTCAGATGTTAAAAATAATAAAAAAAACTAAATTGAGTGCCATTAAACATATACTTTTTTTAATTTTACTACCTTTTTCAGTAGCTTTCTCGCAAACAATTGAATTAGGCGTACCTTTTTTTGAAAATATTTCACCCCAAACAATTGGATACGGTGGTGCAAATTATTCTATTAGCCAAGATATGACCGGTACAATGTATTTTGGTAATTTTAATGGAATTATTACATATAATAATCTTGTGTGGGATTTAGAGCCTTTTAGCGGCAAGCCAGTTTTGTTTTCTGATAAAATAGGGCAATTGTTTGTAGGGGGATTTAATACTATTGCTCAAATTCACCTTAATGCACACGATAAAATAACATATGAAAGTCTTATTGATTCTGCTGTGTCGTTTGGACAAATACAGACAATTGAAATGTTTCGTAACCAAGTGTTTTTTGTAGCGCAAAACACCTTGTATAAAATATCAAAACGTGTTGCGTATCCTATTGTTTCTGACTCTATTCATTTGAAAATTTTTACTGATAGAGATGTTTTGTATATATCAAAATCTGATAATTTATATGTATATGACGATGATGCAATTAGCCCTTTGTTGCAAACGCGTGAATTTACAAATACTCCTATATACGATATTTTTAGATTCGGAAACGGTATAATGCTGCGAACAAAATCAAAATTTTATACGCTTTCAGCATCTAAAAAAATCAAACAATTTATTACCGAAATCGATGATGAGTTGCAGTTGTTTGGGTATAGTTGTGCAAAACGATTATCAAACAACACGCTTGTGATAGGCACATATAATAATGGCTTGTATTTTATTGATGAACATGGGCAAATTATAAATTATTTGAATGTTGAAACAGGGCTTTTTGATAATACAATTCATGATTTATTTATTGATAAAACTCATAATTTATGGGTTGGTTTTAGTAATGGAATAGCACGTGTTGAGGTGCCGTCTGCTTTTACATATTTTTCGATGCAACAAGGATTGCCCGGAAGTGTTAATAGTATTGTTCGTCATAATGGTTCTATGTATTTTGGCACACAAAAGGGTGTGTATAAGCTTGTTAAAACTCATTCAAATGCAGGAATGTTTGAAAAAATAAAACCCGAACATGTAGGCTGTAATATTCTTATTTCTTATAATGATGCTCTTTTTTCGGGAACTAAAAATGGATTGTATCTTATTTCTGGTTCTAAATCAAAGCAAATTTTTAATATGCCTATTGTGGCTGCATGTGCCATTAAAAATTCTAATGCAATGTGGGTGGCTACAAGTTCTGAGGTGTATAAATTAGATGCTTCTGATGTCCAAAATCCGAAATTACTCGAAAAATATACTGCTATTCAAGGTGAAATACAAACAATTGCACATGAAAACGATACGGTGCTTTGGATAGGTACACATTACGATGGCTTGTATCAAATTGTAAATAATAGTGTGCAAAAAATACAGCAAAAAGGTCTTTCTTCTCATATTAGTTGGATTGAGGTTTTTCCAACTTCTTTAGGAGTACTTTTTTCTACAAGTGATGGATTATTTCGATATGATAATTCAATTCGCCATTTTTATGCTGATAGCAAAATATCTATTCCCTATGAATATACCTACGCACGTATTCGCCCTATAGTTGAGGATATAGATAAAAACCTTTGGCTTACTTTTGAATCACAAGGATTGTACACAAATCAGGTTGCAGTAGGGTGGAACACTAATAATTTAGAACGATATACGCTTATTACTTCACAATTTAATAAACTCTCAAAATTTATTTGTAACACCATTTATCCCGATGAAAATTCTGTTGTGTGGTTTGGTGGTTTTGATGGTTTGGTACGACTCGATTTTAAACAATTATCAAGCAGAAAATCGCCAGAACAAACGTATATTCATACTGTTATAATAGGAGAGGATTCTTTGTATGATGATTTTAAAAAATCTGGCTCTAAAAAAACACATGAATTTGCATATAATTATAATACTATACGCTTTGAATTTGCTTCTCCTGTATATGAAGGACGCTCAAAACTTCAGTATTCGTATCGTTTAGAAGGATATCAAGACCAATGGTCAGCACCAACTGAAAGTACCTATAAAGAGTTTTCAAATTTACCTGCTGGTGTATATGTGTTTTCGGTGAGAGCAATAGATTTTAATTCAAATTATACTGTGCCTGCCGAATTTAATTTTGCAATAGATAAACATCCATTAATACGCTGGTGGGCTATTTTATTATATATGGTGTTAGCGGTGTCTTTAGTTACTGCAATTTTGCGCTGGAGAGCATATCAATTTGTTAAAGAAAAAGCAAAATTAAGTAAAATAATACAAGAAAAAACTGAAGAATTATTGGTGGAAAAAGAAAAAACCGAAACCTTATTAAGCAATATTTTGCCCGAAGAAACTGCAAAAGAACTGAAAGAAAAAGGAAGAGCAAGTTCTATGCGATTTAATATGGCAACTATTTTGTTTTCTGATATTCACGGTTTTACAAAAATTGCTGAGGAAATGAATCCTGATGCACTTATAGATGAATTAGATAAGTTTTTCTTGGAATTTGATACTATTGTTGAAAAACATAATATTGAAAAAATCAAAACAATTGGCGATGCATACATGTGTGCTGGCGGTATTCCACAAAAAAACAGAACAAATCCAATAGAAGTAGTTGTGGCTGCTCTCGAAATGCAATCACGAATTCAAGAAATTCAAAAACAAACACATACAAATCGAAAAAAATATTGGGAATTGCGTATAGGTATTCATACTGGACCAATTATAGCGGGTGTGGTTGGTAGCAAAAAATTTTCATATGACATCTGGGGCGATAGCGTAAATATTGCAAGTCGTATGGAGTCTTCGGGCGAAGTGGGAAAAGTTAATATTTCTGAAAGTACGTTTTTATTAGTGCAAGATTTTTTTGATTGTGAGCATAGAGGCAAAATGCCCGTGAAATATAAAGGTGAGGTTGATATGTATTTTGTAAATGGATTTAAAGCAGAATATAGCGACGATCCGCAACGTATTATCCCTAATAAAAAATTTAATCTAAAATTTGCTCTTTTAAAATTTGAAGATTTGCAAGAAATGATGTTTGAGCGTTTTGAAAAAGAACTTCCTAAAAATTTATATTATCATAATCTTAAACATACTATTGATGTTGTTGTGCAAACAGAAATTATTGGTCTTGAAGAAAAGGTGTCTGATGAGGAAATGCTTTTGCTAAAAACTGCGGCTCTGTTTCATGATGCTGGATTTTTGTTGGCATATATGGATCATGAAGACCTTGGTGCTCAACTTGTGAAAAGTATTTTGCCGCGATTTAATTTTACCGAAGAACAAATTCAACAAATAGTAGAACTTATTTTGGTTACAAAATTACCACATAAGCCTAAAAATTTACTCGAAAAAATTATGTGTGATGCCGATTTAGATTATCTTGGTAGAGATGATTACTTCCCCGTTTCTCGCGATTTATACAGAGAGTTAATTGAACATTCAATGATTACAAAAAGTGAATATGAATGGAATAAAATGCAAATTAAATTTCTGCAAAATCATCGATTTTTTACTGAATCTTCAAAACGTAGAAGAAATGAAAATAAAAACAAACAAATTCAAAAATTACAAGAACAAACTCGAAGTTTTAACAAAATAAATTTATAAAATGATTGATTGGGCGCAGCTACCGTTTGCATATAAACAAACAAATAAAAACACACGATGTGTGTTTCGAAATAATGAATGGGAAGATGTTCAAATTTGTACCGATGAAACTATTAATCTCCATATGGCAGCGTCTTGTTTGCATTATGGACAAGAATGTTTTGAAGGGCTAAAAGCGTTTCGAGGAAAAGATTCAAAGATTCGAATTTTTCGCTGGCAAGAAAATTTAAAACGTATGAATCGTTCTGCAAAACGATTATCAATGCCCGAAATTCCTACGCATGTATTTGAAAAAGCTTTAATAACGCTTGTAAAAGAAAATCAAGAATTTGTGCCTCCGTATGGCACTGGAGCTTCATTGTATGTGCGGCCGCTTCTTATTGGTACTTCGGCACAACTTGGATTAAACCCTGCCGATGAATATTTACTTGTGTTATTTTGTTCGCCAGTTGGTCCGTATTTTAAAACTGGAGTGAAACCTGTAAAGGTTATTATTGAACGCGATACTGATAGAGCTGCTCCTTTAGGAACTGGAAATGTGAAAGTTGGAGGAAATTATGCACCAGCATTAGCAACTACACAAAAAATACAGGAATTAGGGTATAGTTCTGCCTTGTATTTAGACCCAAAAGAAAAAAAATATTTAGATGAATGTGGCCCTGCAAACTTTTTTGGTATTATACAAAATACGTATGTAACACCTGAGTCTGCTTCAATTTTAAATTCAATTACTAATATGAGTTTGCAAGATATTGCAATTCAATTGGGAATGAAAGTTGAAAAACGAAAAGTGTTACTTGAGGAACTCGCACATTTTGAAGAAACTGCACAATGCGGTACTGCTGCTGTTATTACGCCAATATATGAAATTTATGACCCTCTTACTAATATACGATATACGTATGGAAATTCAGAAAAAACGGGAGATGTGTGTATGAAATTATATACTACGCTCGTCAGAATACAATATGGTGATGTTCCTGATACATTTGGATGGAATACAATTGTATAAAATGAATAAAATTACTACGTATGAAAAACAAAACTCTTATAATTGGTGCAAGTATTAAACCTGAACGATATTCGTATAAAGCTGCTGAAAAATTACGAGCACATAATCATGAAATTTATATGATTGGTGCAAGGGCTGCTCAATTGTTTGGTGTTGAAATTTCTACGGAAATGCACCCATATACCGATGTAGATACGGTAACGTTGTACGTGTCTCCAAAAAATCAACTGAAATATTATGATTATATTATTTCATTAAAACCTCGACGTGTTATTTTTAATCCCGGTACTGAAAATTCAGAATTAACAGCACGTCTTTCGGCTCATAATATACAATTTGAAAATGCATGTACCTTAGTATTACTTTCTACTTCGGCATATTAAAGCATGTTTTTCTTATTCTGTTGCTCGAATATCACGCACTTCAAGTTGTATTGTTGTAGTATTTCGAAACACATTTTCTTGTAGAGTAAAACACACATCAAATTGTTGTGATTGTTGCGAAATAACATTCCATTTTTCTGCAAGTCCAAATCCAATTCCTTGTACTTGAATGTCAGGATTATGAGGGTGAGTAATATGGAATTTTACATGTGATTTATCTGCTCCCACCGCACATGTTTTTCCAGCATCTACAACACCTCGTAACATAAAAACAGGAGTCATGTTTTCGGGTCCAAATGGAGTAAAGCGAGTAAGCACTGAATAAAATTGAGGTGTAATGTCAGAAATGTGTAGTTCTGCATCAATTTCAATAGAAGGTTGTTTTTGGGCTTCGGTTATTGTGTTTGCAACCGCAGATTCAAACGCATGTTGAAATAAATGTAAATTTGTTTTTTTTAACGACATTCCAGCAGCATACATATGTCCACCAAAATGTTGCATATATTCTTTGCATGTATCTAAGGCTGCATATATATCAAATCCTTGCACAGAACGGGCAGAACCAGTAATAACATCATCATTTCCACATAAAATAATTGTTGGTTTATAGTGTTGTTCTATTACCCGCGATGCAACAATACCAATAACACCTTTATGCCATTCGGGCTTATATAAAACGGTAGTTGTAGAATTTTCCGTTTCAGAATTTTGAGCTATCATATGGAGTGCTTCTTCAGTAATTTTCGCATCAATCTCGCGTCTTTCCAAATTATATTCATCTATATAAGCACATAATTTCATTGCCTCATCATACGTTGATGAAATAAGCAATTCAATTGCTTTTCGAGCATTAAAAATTCGCCCCGCAGCATTTATACGTGGTGCTATTTTAAACACTACATCACGCACCGAAATTTCGGAGTCTTGAATTCCAGCAGTATTGAGCATAGCTTTGAGTCCAATATGAGGACTTTTTTGTAGTTTTCGTAAACCATAATACATAAAAATGCGATTTTCGTCAACAATAGGTACAATGTCAGAAGCAATACTTACCGCAAGAATATCGAGATATGTATATAAATGTTCTTTAAGATTAAGATTTAATGTAAGACATAAGGCATGAATTAACTTAAATCCCACTCCACAACCCGATAAATGTTTACATGGATAATTACAATCGTTTTGTTTTGGGTTTAAAATAGCATATGCGGGAGGAATTTTAACATCAGGTTCATGATGATCGCATACAATAACATCAATACCAGCTTTTTGTGCTTTTTGAATAGTAGCATGAGCTTTAATTCCACAATCAAGTGTAATTATTACATTATATTGATTTTCAATAGCGAAATCTATTCCTTTCATAGAAACACCATATCCTTCGGCATATCTATCGGGTACATAAAAATCGACATTCGGAGTGCGTGTTTTTAAAAATGAATACATACAGGCAATCGCAGTTGTGCCATCAACATCATAATCGCCATACACCAAAATTTTTTCGTGTGTTGTAATAGCATGAATTATACGCGAAGTTGCTTCATGCATATGTTTCATGAGAAATGGGTTGTGCGTGTTTTTTATACGTGGATTAAAAAACGCTATTGCATTTTCAGAAGTCAAGATATTTCTTTGTACTAAAATCTGTGCAAATACAGAGTGAATTTTAAGGTTTTCGGCAAGTTCAAGAAGCTGTTCTTTTCTATTATTACTGTTACGCACATTCCATACATACTGCTTCATAATTATAAAAACTCTAATTTATGTGTTGCTAATTGTGTTTCTACATCAGAAATTTCGTCAAATTTTCCCACATCTAACCAAAAATCATTGGTGTGATTATATGCTACAATACAGTGATTTTCAGAAAGTCGTAAATATAAGTCCGTAATAGAAAATGCACCATCTTCTTGTATAAGAGGAAATATTTTGGGATCAATTATTTGAATTCCACTAAACGCACGAGGGATATACGAGGTGCAATTTCTTGTAATAATAGTTGCTTTTGTAGCTCGATTTTCCCATGCACTTAATTGCATGTGTTCATCAAACAATAAATATCTACTTGTTTTTCTATCTTTTACAGCAAGCGTAGCAAGTGCATTATTTTTAATATGCCATGCATATAAATCATGAAGATTTATAGTGCTTATTATATCAACATTATATACAAAAAAAGGCTTTGAGTCATTTAAAAAATCTTGTGCATTAAGCAATCCGCCACCTGTATTAAGCAATTTTTGAGATTCATCAGAAATAGAAATAGAAACTCCAAAATTATGCTGTTTAACAAAATCAATTATTTGTTCTGCAAAATGATGTACATTAATAACAATATGCCGTACTCCATAAAATTTTAATTTACGAATAGCATATTCCAACAATGTAATTCCTTGAAAGCTTACAAGTGCTTTTGGTTTTGTGTCAGTAATAGGTTTTAAACGCATACCTAAGCCGGCTGCAAAAATCATAGCTTTCATTATAATAATTGTTTTGTAGTTGTTTCTACAAATAAACAAAAAAAATGTTACAGAATATAGTACTGTAACATTTTTATTTTATTTTAAATCACGAGCCTGTTGAAGTGTAATTCTATTCCCGTTATAATAAGGAACAACAAAGCAATCCTTCAGTCCTTTTTTAACAAGATTTTCTCTGTGTTCATTTGCTTGTTGTAATGTAGCAAAACTACCAACTGTATATTTATACCACACTCCGCTGTGTTCCTCATAAATAGTTTCGTTTAATTGATATAATTTATGAAGTTGTGCAACTTTATTATCTTTTGCAGTTTTTACAGCAAGAATTTGCACACGATACACTAAACCTGTATGTGCAGAAACATTTTGATATGTTACTCCTTCAACTGTTTCTGTAATTGGCTCTTCTTTAACAATTTCTTCTTGAGTAATTATAGGCGTAGGTTCTGGTGTTTCAATTGGTTCAACAACAGGTTCTGGTTCAATAATTTCTTGTATAACCACCTCTTCAAAAATCGGAAGTTCAGGCTCAGGTTCAGGTTCAACCTCAACAACTTCTTCAACAATTTCAGCTTCAACAATTTCTTCAATAACAGGTGGAGCTTGCACCATAGAAGGCACAGCGTTTACTTGTTTTCTACCAAATGTATATGTTAAGCCAATTGCTGAATAGCCGTACATATCTTGAAAAAATGGTGAAGGATTACTAATAGTAGCATCAAGTTTATCTGTATTTACAACACGTAAAGAAATATCAATATTAGCCGATACATTATCAGTAATTTTATAATTAAATCCAAATCCAACAGGCGCCATTGTTTCAATAGTTGGCGTTGATTTTTCGCTTCCCTTATATCCATACGAAGCCAACACCTCATTGGTACGTAAGTCTTTTTGTTGTGTTCTAAAATGCACAAATCCAAGTCCAGCATATACATAGAAAGAGAAAGGTTGTTCAGCAGCAAATGTTACTTTTAAGGCTGCACTGTATTCTAACAAAGAAGCATCAAAATATAAATTTGCAGGCAATCCTGATTCATATTTACGTTTTGTTCCCGACAATGTGCCATATAATACTGTTCCGCGTAATTGTAAGTATTTGTTAAATTCTTTATCAAGTGAAGCTCCAAAAGCCCATTTACGTTCATTATTATATTGTTTTGCGGGCCACAATGGATAAATACGCAAATCACCATAAAATAAATTTGAGCCTCCATGTACAGAAATAGCCCAGCCATTATGTTCTGGTGTTACAGATACGGGATATGAATAAGGAGTTTGTTGCAATGAGGTTGCAACAGACACTTCTTTAACTGGTTCTTGCGTTTTAATAGCAGGAAGTTCCGAAACTTGAGACTGTTCAATTTTATCAGAATCTTTACCAACAGGTGTTGTTAAAATTTCAGGCTCTTTACTATCTGGTGTAAATTCCACAGAAGAACTTTCCTGAATTGGTGGTAAATCGTCAAATGTTTCAATAGGAAGAGAATTTTGATTTTCTGTAGATTGAGGTGCTTGCTGAACAGGAATTGGAGCAAACAATTCATCTGGAGAAGGTAAAAAATCTTCTTGAGCGAAAAGAAAAAACGGAAATAAACAGAAAAATATCACTGTTAATTTTGGGGGGAATACGCTATTATTCATACAAATACATTTAATTTTATTCTAAAAATTCTATATCTAAAAAAAATAAGAGTATAAATATATATAAAAAATAAGAGTATTACAAAAAAGCAAAAAGAAATTATCTTTGTTCAAATTGAAATGACACGCCCGCATGGAAAGAAATACCAGGCATAGGATATCCATAATTAATTTGATATGTTTGATTTAACACATTTTTGATATCAAAAAACGTTGCTATATTAGGTGTTATTTGATATTCTGCACGAGCATTTAAACGCACATATGATTCTTGAATACAGGGAGTTATGGAAGTGTAAAGATCGGCTACATATTGTAAAGTGGTAATAGCTCGAAAGTTTTTATATATGTATCTAAAATACATATTTAATTGGTGCTTTGGAGCCGCAAGTAGCGGTTCTTTTACATGTAAAAATGTATAATTTGCAGAAGCTGTCCAGTTTTTTTTTGGTGTACACATCATGTCTATTTCTACTCCTGAATTTTGAAATTCGCCAACATTTTGACGCTGCATGTGAGGATATTGTCCCACAACTTGAATTATATTTTTTCCATTGAGCATAAATGCTGCAATTTTTGCTTGCAAATATTTTGAATTTTTATATGTATAAGACACCTCATAATTCATAACATTTTCGGGCAATAGATTTTCATTTGGTGCATATACATATAATTCCATAATTGTAGGGTTACGAAATCCTTTTGAATATGAAATAGTTACATCAGATTTTTTTGAAACTGCATACATAATTCCTCCGTATGGAATTATTTTTTGAGTGTATAATGAATTATGTTCTATTCGTGCTCCTAAAGAAAGTTTACCTTTTTTAAAAATAGTATGTTCTAATAAAGAATATGCAGCCATTTCTTGTACAGAAAGCATGGTATCGGGTTTAAAACCGCTATTTGTGATTCCGCTAATGATCTTAAAATCAGCACCAAAGCGAATATTTGCACGAGAAGAAAGCGTTACTGTTTGATGAGCCATTAATCCTGCATTTTTATCGGTAGATTCCCATCCATCAGAAAAAATATGAACGCCATCATTTGAAAAAAGAGTGATTTTTCCTGTTGTTTTTGTGTATGTATTTGAAATAGAAAATAATGTTTTAGACCGAAATACATCTATTGCAAATTCTTGTGGGTCGTAAATCGTTCCATTATCATTTGCGTCATATATTGAAACGCCGTAACTCGCTAAAAATGAGATGTGAGGCGTTGCGTCATATCCAATTTTAAAAAATGCATTATTTCCAGTAAAATCTGAATTTTCACGATGTCCATCAGTATGCGAATTATCAAAAGAAAAAAATGAATGTAATTTTTCTTTTTTATATCCTAATTTAAATGCAAGTTCAGCTGTGTTAAAACTTCCATATGATGCTCGTGCAAAACCATTTATACCATCATTCTGTTGTTTTTTAGAATGAATATGCACGGCACCTCCCAAAGCATTTGAACCATATAATATTGAGGCAGGTCCTCGAATCACTTCAACATGTGAAGTAGATGAGGTTGAATACGCGTCTGGTAAAGGATGCCCAAAAATTCCTTGATATTGTGGATGCCCATCAATAAGAATTAAAATAGTATTATTTGGCGATCCTCCTAAACCTCGTAGCGTAATTGCTCCTGAGCCACCCGTTGAAAGTCCAAATCCAGCAATTCCTCGTTCAGTAACAAAAATGCCCGACGAAAAAGTATGAAGAGCAGGCAGTACATTGGTATGTCCCACTTGCTCAATATCTTTTTGCAATACAAGCGTTGTAGATTGTGTAGAAATTGGAAACTCTTTATAAGCATCAGACTTGATACAAATTTTGTCAATAAATATCGTGTCTTCAGAAACATCTTGTGCATGTAACACATGTGTTGAAAGAACGAAAAATAGTATATAAAAACTAAATTTGCGCATGTATAATATATTGCACAATCCAATCTCCTACTTCTGAGGTTGATTTTGCATTTTCTTTTGATATATCTTCGGTAACAAATCCTTGTTCTAACGAAGCCTCAACAGCTTTACGAATTAAAGCACCTTCGTCCATTAAAGCAAACGCATATTCAAACATCATAGCTGCCGATAAAATAGTTGCAAGAGGATTTGCTATGTTTTTGCCTGCTGCTTGTGGATACGAACCATGAATTGGCTCAAATACACTTGTATGTAAACCTATTGAAGCAGATGGCAATAACCCCATTGAGCCAGTAATAACAGAAGCTTCGTCAGTTAAAATATCGCCAAACATATTTTCGGTTACCATAACATCAAAATTTTTAGGCCATTGAATAATTTGCATAGCAGCATTATCAACAAACATGTATTGTGTATCAACTTCTGGATATTTTGGAGCCATTTCTTGTCCTACTTGTCTCCATAAACGAGAAGTTTCAAGCACATTTGCTTTGTCAACAATAGTAAGTTTTTTATTTCGCTTCATTGCATATTCATAGGCTAATTTTAGAATACGTTCAATTTCAACACGAGAATATGTGCAGGTATCAAATGCTGTGTCTCCATTGTCAGCTCGTCCTTTTTCGCCAAAATAAATACCTCCAGTAAGTTCACGAATACACATAAAATTTGCTCCTTCAACCAATTCTTTTCGCAGCGGTGATTTATGTACTAAAGAAGCAAATGTTTCAACTGGACGAATATTTGCGTATAAGCCAAGTTGTTTACGCATACGTAATAAACCTTGTTCGGGACGTACTTTTGCAGTCGGGTCATTATCAAATTTTGGATGCCCAATTGCACCAAAAAGAACCGCATCTGCTTCCATGCAAACTTTATGAGTTTCTTCGGGATATGGGTCGCCAACAGTATCAATAGCCGATGCTCCAACTATAGCTTCGGTATATGAAAAACAATGATTAAATTTTTTCTCAATTGCTTTTACTACTTTTAGAGCTTCATTAATTATTTCTGGACCAATACCGTCACCAGCTAATACCGCAATGTTTTTTTTCATTTTTTTAAAATTTAAGGGTTTAGAGGTTTAGGGGTTGTATGAAACCTTTCTATCTTTTTACCTTTCTACCTTTCTTAATTATATTAAAAATTTCTTTTTTTTTTTTAATTTAAGAAATTTTTTTATCTCAAATTCTCCTTTTTTAAAATTATCTCCCCACAGCCTCCGCTGAATCATTGTTTTTTAGCCTAAGAGTTGAAAAAAATAAAAGATAGAGGTTTAAGGGTTTAGAGGTTAAGGGGTTGGTTTTATGTTATGATTTTTTCGGTGTTTTATTATTTTATGAAGCATTATTGATATTTGACATACTTCTCCATATATTTCTTTATACAATGATTCTTGCAAGTATCCTATTTCATACGAAATAATAATTTGAGTTTTTAATTCTGCTGCTGAACCTTTCGCTATATTGAAAAATCGTGTTGATTGAGGATTAGAGCCTGATTCTTCGCCTTCTGCGATGTTTGATGGAATACTTACCGCAGCTCTTCGCCTTTGATTAATTAAATCAAAATCTTTTACAAACATTTGAGATGTTGTAATCGAATATATTTTCACAGCAATGTTTTTCGATTTTTTCCATACCTCAATTTTTGTAAAATCACCCATTTCTACCCTTTAAACCCTTATACCTTTAAACCTTTATACCCTTATACCCTTATACCTTTAAACCCTTAAACCCTTATACCCTTTTTTCAAATGCTTCTATTTCGGGTAATTTACTTATTAAGTAATCGATATCATCGTATCCGTTAAGCAAACAATCTTTTTTATATGCATTTATATCAAATGATTCTGATTTACCAGTTGCCATTATGGTAATTGTTTGTTTTTGCAAATCAACTTCAAATTCCGTGTTGGGGTCTTTTTCAATTTGAGCAAAAATTTCTGCTAAAAAAGCATCAGAAATTTGCACAGGCAATACCCCATTATTTAGCACATTATTTTTAAAAATATCGGCAAAAAAGCTTGAAACAACAACTTTAAAACCATAATCGGCAATTGCCCATGCTGCATGTTCACGACTTGAGCCGCAACCAAAATTTTTTCCTCCAACAAGTATAGTTCCAGAATATTTTGGGTTATTTAGCGGAAATGTTGCAATAGGTTTATTAGTCGCATCATATCTCCAATCGCGAAATAAATTATTTCCAAATCCGATTTTGTCGGTTGCTTTTAAAAAACGTGCAGGAATAATTTGGTCAGTATCTATTTCTTCGATAGGAATTGGCACCGCTCGTGAAACAGTTTTTATAAATTTTTCTATTGGCATTATTATAATTATTAATGGTTAATTATCAGATGATTACTAAATTAATTACAAAAACTCCCGTGGGTCAGTAATTTTTCCGGTAACAATTGCTGCCGCAGCAGTAAGTGGACTTGCAAGAATTGTTCGTGCACCTGGTCCTTGACGACCTTCAAAATTTCTATTTGAAGTAGCCACACAATATTTTCCCGGAGGCACTTTATCTTCGTTCATTGCTAAACAAGACGAGCAGCCCGGTTGTCTAAGTTCAACTCCCGCATCGGCAAGAATTTTGTCAATTCCTTCTTCTTTAATTTGCTGAGCCACCAAATAAGACCCCGGCACAATATACGTATTAACATGTGGTGCTTTTTTTCGTCCTTTTAAAACTTGTGCAAGCAATCGAAAATCCTCTATTCGTCCATTTGTACAACTACCAACAAACACCCAATCAATTTCTTTTCCCAACAACGATTGTTCGGGTACAAAACCCATATAATCCAATGCTTTTTTAAATGTTTCTTTTGATGCACTATCAATAGAATCAAGAGAAGGAATAGAATCACTGATTTTCATTCCCAAACCTGGGTTTGTACCGTACGTAATCATAGGAACGATGTCGTTTGCATCAAACGTAAATTCTTTATCAAATTTTGCATCAGCATCAGAGTATAATTGTTTCCATTTTTCAAGAGCAACATCAAAATCAGCACCTTGCGGAGCATATTTTCGTCCTTTTACATACGCAAATGTTTTTTCATCAGGAGCAATAAGTCCACCGCGTGCACCAAGTTCTATACTCATATTACACACTGTCATACGTGCTTCCATAGACATATTTGTGATAGCAGTACCAGCATATTCTATAAAATAGCCAGTAGCTCCACTTGCTGTTAATTTAGAAAGCACATATAAAATAAGGTCTTTTGATGTAACGCCTTTTCCTAAATCACCATTAATAGTAATACGCATACGTTTTGGTTTTGGCTGCATAATACATTGACTTGCAAACACCATTTCCACCTCGCTTGTGCCAACACCAAATGCCACTGCACCAAATGCTCCATGCGTAGATGTATGACTATCGCCACACACAATTGTCATTCCCGGTTGTGTATATCCTAATTCGGGACCAATTACATGCACAATTCCATTAAACTCGTCGCCTAAGCCATAGTATGTAATGCCATGACGTGCACAATTATCTTTTAGTTTTTGCACTTGAAATGCTGATAATTGCTCTTTAATTGGAAGATGCTGATCCATAGTAGGAATGTTGTGGTCAGCAGTTGCCGTAATTTGTGCGGGTCTAAACACGCTTCGTCCTCTGTTTTCAAGCCCTGTAAAAGCTTGTGGACTTGTCACTTCATGAATAAACTGACGGTCAATATATAAAATACTTGGACCATCTGGTATCTCAGATACTACATGACTGTCCCAAATCTTGTCAAATAAGGTTTTTCCCATTTTAATTTTGTATTATTTATTCTAACGTTTTACTTATCGCATCAACAAACGCTTCCGCAGAAGCAGTAACAATATCGGTATCAACTCCGAAACCGTAAAAATAGTTATTTTCACATTCAATTTGCACACTTACGCGACCAAAATCATCACTGCCACCCATAAATCCCTGTATTAGAAACTCTTCTAACCTAATTTTTTTTGTAAATAATTTTTTAATGGCAGAATATACCGCATCAACAGGTCCATCGCCCATAGCCGATTCTGTTTGTACTTTTCCTTTTATAGATAATGATACTGTTGCTGTAGGTATCATTGATTTACCACAAATAACCTGTAAAGCATCAAGATGAATAGCACGTTTTTCGGCACGTTTATTTTTTCCAACTAATACTAATAAATCTTCATCATTAATTTCTTTTTTAATATCTGCAATATGAAGAAATTCTTTATACGTAGCATCAAGTTCTTCTTGCGTAAGCGTGTAGCCCAATAAATCTAACCGATGACGCAAAGCGGCTCTTCCGCTTCGAGCGGTTAATACAATAGATGATTCTTTTACACCAACATCTTTTGGGTCGATAATTTCGTAATTTTCTCGCATTTTTAAAACGCCATCTTGGTGAATACCAGATGAATGAGCAAAGGCGTTTTTCCCAACAATAGCTTTATTTGCCTGTACGGGACTTTTCATAAGTCGTTGTACCAAACGACTTGTTTCCATAATGTGCGGAGTAACAATATTTGTAGAAAGACCTAATTTATGGCTTTTAATTGCCATAACCACCTCTTCCAAAGCTGTATTTCCGGCACGTTCACCAACACCATTCATGGTAACTTCAACCTGCCGAGCACCATTAATAACCCCCGCAATAGTATTTGCCGTTGCCATGCCCAAATCATTATGACAATGCGTAGCTAAAATTGCCTTATCAATATTTGAGACATGTTCCATAAGATACTTAATTTTTTCGCCAAATTCATGAGGCAAACAATATCCAGTTGTATCAGGAATATTTACAACAGTAGCTCCCGCTGCAATTACAGCCTCAACTACCCGCGCCAAAAATTCATTATCGGTTCTTCCGGCATCTTCGCAATAAAATTCAACATCTTCTACAAAACTTTTTGCATATTTTACGGCGGCTACACCTCTTTGTAAAATATCTTCGGGATTTGATTGTAATTTATGATGAATATGATAATATGATGTGCCAATTCCCGTATGAATGCGCGGGCGTTTAGCATATTTAAGAGCATCGGCAGCAACTTCAATATCTTTTTTTATTGCACGTGTTAATCCACAAATAATTGGATTTGACACTGCTTTTGAAATTTGCACTACAGAATCAAAATCACCAGGACTTGATATTGGGAATCCTCCTTCAATTATATCAACCCCAAGCAGTTCTAAAGCTTTTGCGATTTCAATTTTTTCAACCATATTTAATTGATTTCCTGGAGCTTGTTCGCCATCTCGTAAGGTTGTGTCGAACACAAAAACTTTATCATCCATACTTGTATTATTTAAAAAAAATTACTTTTATTCATTACCATTTTATAGATAATTAAAAAAACCCTCAAAGCAGAAGCAAAGAGGGTCTTTATATTATATGTATCATATTTACAATACTATTTTCCCTCATCGTATTAGTTGAGCAGAAGAATTGTTAGTATGATAGCTATTTTATTCATATATTTTTTGCAAATATAAAATTATTTTGATGTTTAGACGCAACTTAAAAGTAAAATTTACACTTTTTAATTATTTTTTTATCTACGTGTTTTACTCACATCAATAATAAAATCAATAATTTGATTTTGTTTAAATACAAACGTAGGTTTACATTGTTCAATAGCTGTGAGTGGCATTGTTGAAACTTGTGCCTCGGTAGGGTCTTGTACTATTGTGCAACCGCCCATTTCATGAATTTGTGCCAAACCGCGTGCTCCGTCTTTATTTGCACCCGACAAAATAATACCAATAACACTTGATTTAAGAGAATGTGCAGCCGAAGAAAATAATACATCAATTGAAGGACGGGTGTAATTTACAAGCTCCTCGGTTGAAAGAGAAATTGTCATTTCGGGTTCCACAATTAAATGATAATTTGCAGGGGCAATATAAATTTTCCCTTTTTCTAACACATCATTGTGAAAAGGTTCTGTAACCATGTTTTTAGAAATAAGCGATAATGTTTCTTCAAAACCTGAGCGAACATGTTTTAAACGATGCATGCAAATTATTATAGGGATTTCAAATTTTTTAGGAATTTGTTTTAATAAAGCTGTTACTACCGAAAAACTGCCAGCAGAACCACCTATAACAATAAGTTTATATTGCGATTTTTTTATGTCCATTATTTTTTTCTATAAATAAGTTCATCGGGATATTCTAACGAAAATAATGTTTTAATTTCAAATACGGATTTCCCTTCTTTAAGTCCAAGTGCAAGATATCCACCATATTGCATGTTTTTATAAATGTGAGCAATAAATGTATGTTGATTTTTTAAAGATACATATAACAAAGTATTCCTGTATAATACAAAACTAACATTAGGTGGGTTTTGAGAAAGTATTGAAGAAGATTCAACAAATGTAACCGTTTCTAACAAATGTTTCTGAAATACTATAGAATTAACGTTTTTATGGTAAAAATCACCTATGTCAAAAGGTATAGCAGTTGCCTTGAAATTTGATTGTAAAATCATTTCAGTATGTAAAGGATAGCTTGCTTTTTGAATGTTTTTAATAATGTGTTTTGATTTGCATCCCACTATTACTGAAACACGTTTTCGCACACCCATTATTTCAAGAAGTATGAGCAACGAAAAGAGTTCTTTGCCTGAAGTGCAATCTGGAATCCAAATAACACATGGATCAAACATAAGAATCTTAGGTAAAATGGTGTGATATAAAACTTTCCAAACCTCACTATCACGAAAAAACTCTGTTGCAGGAACTATGAATTTTGCCATAAAATTCTCGGGAAACTCAGAATCATTCATTGATTCCATAAATTTCTCCCAATCCATTATATTCATTTGCTCCATAACGTATGCTATACGGCGTTCGATAAAACTGTGTGCATACATATTCATTTCGGGAAATAAATACTTGCATTTTTCTAAAAACTCTTGACGCTGATATGCTGAAATTTTTGTGTACATTATATTTCCCGTTTACAATAAACCGAATTTTTTTTCTGAAAAAGTGAATTCATAAACCAGCCCATACTTTCTTGCATACCAAGAACAAGATATGATTCTGGGTTTAAAGAATGATAAAAACATTCATATATTTTTTTCTGATAATCAGCTTTAAAATAAATAAGTACATTTCGACAGAAAATAATATCAAATTTTTGGTCGGTAAATGGCGATAATGCCATTAAATCATGCACAAAAAATTGCACTTTATTTTTTAAAAAAGAAGCTGTTTGCAAAATAGATTTTTTAGCATTTACCTCAAAATACTTTTCGAATGGCGTGTGTTTAAAAGGTTTTCCGTATGGATTAAATTTAATAACTTGTTTAAATGCTTCTTTATAATCATCATAAAAACGATACGGATATTCACCTTTTTGTGCAAATTCAATTACATCATCGTTAATATCAGAAGCAAATACAGTAGCACGTTCTAACAATTTGAGTTCATGCAATAAAATAAGCATTGAATATACTTCTTGCCCAGTAGAACAGCCAACATGCCATATTGTTATTGATTCCTTGTGTTGTAATTCGGGTATAATGTCATGACGGAAATCTTGCCAAAACTTAGGGTCTCGAAATAATTCTGTGGTATTAACTGTAATTTGCTTTACAATAGAATGTAAATAATCACTATCATTACGTATTCGTTCTAATAAAATATCAAACGTACATGTATTATCAATTAAAATTTTTTCAATTCTTCTGATAAGAGAATTTTCAGAATATTCTGAAAAATTGTACGTAGAATTTTTTTGTACACATGTAATAAAACGCTTTAATTCATTTGCTCCAACAGACATATCTCTTGCTATTAAAATTTCTTCTTAATCCATGTAGGTAACATAAAAGCTCCTATTATTAAATAGGTATAATACGTAACAATACGCCATAAAACAGCTAAAATAGGAACTAAATACATATATGGTATAAATTCACCTAAAAATTCTGAAAAAAGAAATTCCGAAAAACCACTTCCTCCGGGAGATGGCAAAACAATCATCATAATCCACATAACTAATTGCCGAGCAAAAATTATAAAATGTTCAGGAACAACAAAAAATAGTAAGAATAAAAAATTAACCACCCAATATCGCGATGTCCATGATAAAAATGTTGCTAATAAAGTAGATAGCCAAAATTTCCACGATTTTCCTTTATATGAAATAGAAGCATTCATAATATCAGAGCCAACTTTAACTATTCGCCGTCGCCATTTTCGCAAAAATCTGAAGGAAAAAATACGAAACAGCATTTTTTTAACAGCACAAGGATTTATAAACAAACCATAAAAAACTAATAAAACAAAACCCGCTTTAAGTGAATAGCCAATTAATGCAAAGTACATAAATTTAGTTGACCAATTTATTCCATCAGAATAAAGTGATGAAAAAGTAAACACACTATCAAAATCTGCAAGAATAAGCACAAGTGGAAACATAATAAGAAAATAAAATTCATCAAGAAAAGCTGTTAGCATAACCATTGCAGAGCTTTTCCCGACCGAAATATTTTCTTTTGATATATATATAATAGCAAAGGGTGTTCCTCCAATAGCTGAAGGTGTAACTGCTGAGGTAAATTCCCATAAAAGTATAACACGTAGGCATTGCAGCCATGTTAATTTTGATTCGGAAATGATTTTGAGACGAATAATATATCCAATATCTCGAAAAAACATCATGCACAATGCACAAATAAACCAAATAAGTGCATGTTTTGTAAAATTAATATTTTTAAATTCCGCATAATCAAATTCTCCCCAAAACATATATACAACTACAAGTAAACCTATTATTATAGGTATAGAAATTCTCCATCCCCTAAGAGAGCGAAACATAGTAGAAGATGTTTTTTTTGAATGAGAAATTTGATTCATTTTTTGTATTAAATAAAAAGAACGTATGCAATATCTTATTTTTTTCTCAAAAAGAAACAGTAAACACAATTTTTTGTATTACTTTTGCAAAACTAAAAGGCTCCTTGGCCGAGTGGTTAGGCGCCGGTCTGCAAAACCGTTTACGGCGGTTCAAATCCGCCAGGAGCCTCTAATAAAAAAAGAAAACCCCGTTTTTGTGGCTTTTTGCCCTTTTCGGGGTTTTTTGTTTTTCGCTATTTTAAAAATCTAACACAGAAATTGTGATGTTTTGGTTTACTAAGAAATCATATTAGCTTTTTAACTCCCTCAAAACCAGCATTAAACAGTGCGTCTATAATTGAGAGATGAGAAATGAATTCTCCATGTAATTGAGAATATATTGGATGTTGGAAATTTTGATATTCAAGTAGAATACCATTTTCATTAAATAATGATTCATCATTATACTTTTTTGCTCCAAGTCCAGATAAATATAATGAAGAATTCGTTTTTTTACATATTTCAATAATTAATTCATTGTTTTTTTTATCGTTAATATTCATTTCTGATAATAACAGAATATCTGTAGTTATTCCTAATTTAAAAACAAGAAATTTTATAAAAGCAATATTTAATAAGCAAAAAGAATCATAGTCGAAAATTCGTGAAATTTCAGAAAAAATCTCATTGAAATATGGTGATTTTGAATAATTATATTGAATTGTTTTTAATATTTTTTGTTTGCTTTTGTTTTCGCTAATAAAAACATCATAATAAGTTGAAAGACGCTTATTCCCTTTAGGATGAGAAATTGGCAAAACAATTTCTGTTTTTCCTTGTGCAGACTTAATAGTATTTCTATTTACGATACTTTTACCTCGAGGTATTTGCACATTATCTAAAATAACAAAAACATCTGCTTCTTTAATTTTATTAAAATATCCTAACCATGGTAAAAAATTTGGTTGATGAATAGCTACTTTCATAATGATTTTTGTAATATAAGTATATTGTTTGTTGTATTAATTTCTATGAAGTTATGATTTTTATAGAAACTAATAGCTTTTTTATTTTCAGCATATACTTTAAGTGTAATAGATGTAGAGTTAAAATTGCTTATAATATTCTCTTCATATTTTTGTAATAAAATTTTGCCATAGCCATAATTTCTATAATTTCTATGAATAAAAAATTTATGAATATGAAAAGAGTTTGTTTTGAAAGATGAAATAATAAAACCTATAATTTTATTATTATATGTTAATGCAATACTCAATTCCCACTTGCAAGGTAATTCATATAAAAATTCATTTTCTTGCCAATATTCATGCAATCCATCAGAAATAATGTCTAAGAAACATGATATGTTTTTTTGAACGATGCCTTTTGTTAAAGATATGATTTTTATATTATCCATCGTATTACTTCAAAAGCTTCTGCATATTCATTTTCAAACTGGGTGCCGCGTGTTTTTGCTAATCCCCAAATAAACTCATCGTTTAAATAAGTTCTATGTTGTTGCGTTTTATAACAATGCAAGGCATCAATTTTTTTTTGCACATGATGTTTTTGAAGAGTAATAAAACATCGAGTTTCAAAAATTATATTATTCCACGGCATTTCATATCCTAAAATCGACACTTTTTTAAATGCTCGCAATCCTTCATTCGCAACTACTTGATGGTCTTGGTGTATGTCATGAAGTGATGGAATGAACACTAAATCTGGATTAAACAATTTTCGTAATTCTATCATTTCTTGTAAAATCTGCTGACGAAATTCTGGAAAATAACGAACTTTAAAACGATGATAATGTATGTGTTCTTTCTGTAATCCTAATGTGAGCATAGCATTTGTAAACTCAATTGCTAAAGCATCTTTTGCAAAGCCTTCGGGAACAGAATCTTCTGCAATTGAGAAAGCAATACATTTTACAATATTGCCTTCTTGAATAAATTTAGCAATACTTCCTCCACACCCCAACTCGCCATCATCGGTGTGTGGTGCAAAAACTAATATTTTTTTATTTTTTATCATAGAATTTTCAATAAATAATCGTTTATTTTTTTTTCATCAAAATATAAATTTTGTAAACTGTAATGCCAAACATTCGGCTTGTTTTCTCTTTCTAAAAATAACACAGAATACGAAATATCTAATATATTGCAAAGTTTGTAAAAATGAAATTTATATTGAGATTTTGTTATATAATCTTTATGAGGTAAATCAATTAGATGAGAATTTTTAGACATAAAAAACGTATTAATTGTACCTGCACCAGTAATTGTAATTAAATATTTTGCTTTTTTCATTATTGCTATTTGTTCAAAAAACGAATAATCTTCCATACAAACAGCATTAAAACCAAAGGTATTAAGTACTTCTTCAGCACGTTCTTCATCGGTAAATTTTTTACGGGCAGCTTTTTTTCGTGAAATATATATTTTTTCGCCAAAAGGTGATTGGATGTTTTTATTTTTAACTGCATTAAACAACAATTCCCTCACCTCAAACACCAACTCTGGAATAAACATTGGAGTCCATGGTTTTACCTCTGGCATTACCAAATGTTTTACAAACAAATGTGTATCGGCAGGAATTACTATTTTTTGTAATTGCGGAAACAAGGCAAGTGTTTCGTTTACAAACGTAATTTTTTTCCAAGATTCAGGGTATATAAGCGTAAGTTCCTGTAATTGGTCTTTTACCATTAATAAACGAGGCAAACACTCGGTAATCCAAAAATAATAACTAAACCAAGGAGAGTGTATTACAAGATATTTTTTATTATCATCTAATTTTAATGAGGGTATACTTTTTCCGTATTTGCAAACAAGCCATTGTTCGGTTGCTTTTCGCCAATGTTTATAGTAGGCACTTTTATCATAAAAAGGTGCACAGCCAATATTTGGTGCACAGCCTTTTACTAATAAACCATTTTTTATAATTAAGCCGTAATGATTTACAAATACATTTTTGAGTTCTTTTACTCGTAAATCAACGGTTTTATACTTATAATCTGGTTTAAAAAGATGTGCCCATTCCGGTTGGAAATTAAGAGGCAATGTATAATCAATATGATAGGTGCTTTTCATCTGTAATTATTATAATCTTGTTATAAAAGAGTTTTCATGCTCCATAACTTTATACGTAGATTTCTTAGCAAATAATCTTCTGTATCTTTCAGGAAGATTTTTTGGTATAGGTATGCGTATAGTCTTAAAAGTTCTCATACGCAAATATATAGTATTTTTTATAGTTTGCTGCTATTTACTTTATGTGTGTTGCAGTTTCTCTGACTTTCGATTAATTACATTTAACTTTATCAAAACTTGTTAAAATAGAAAGTTTTGATAAAGTTGGGGGGGCTAACAATTTAAATTATCATTATCAAAGTCTGATAATTTTGTAGATAATTCTAAAATTCTACTATAGTCATTCGGTTCTTTTTTTAAATTCTTTCAAATTCCTGTTTTATCGCTTTTCCATTCATAATTAAAAGCTTAATGAGTTATAACTTTCTATCTTTAAATCTTTTTCAAAAAATTAGTTTTTACAAATTCATATCCTTCATTTATATCGTACGCAATTCCATTTCTTAGCAATCCGTTCATATCGCCTATAAAATCAGCATCTTCAATTTTCTTTTCCATATTTTCAATAAACTCTTTTTGTGTTACTTCCTTTCCCTCTTCATTCATATAATACTTCCATGCTTCAATAACTTTTGTTATGTTTACATCTGCATTATTCAAAGCATACCACAAATCGAATAAATCACGTCCTTTCTTCCGTTGGTATAAGGCTCTTAGTTTAGTTGCTAATAATTCATCTAAACTATAGGTCGGCACTAAAGCTTCTGCGCTATCCCATTCGGAATCTATTTTTACAAGAACATTTTGCAAGCCATATACCGAAAAATGCTCTCTGGTATTGACTTCTATTTTTAGTTTTATGGGTACATCGTCTTCAGATAGAATACTGTACACAATCGTGTTATTATGCTCCTTTTGCTTGATACGAGGTTTTCCTAAAAAAGAAAGTTGCTCCCTAATCCTGTCTATAATTGCTCCGAATGGCTCTGCCTTTACTTGAACCAAATCAATATCTTCTGAATATCTTGCTGCTGGAAACAAAAATAATTTATGTAAGGCTGTTCCTCCACGAAATGCCAAACGTTCTTTGATAAATTCGTCTTTGAATAAAGCAATTAAAGCTCGCTGTATAATCAAATCCTGTTCTACCTGATAGTTTTCTTGCCAGGGAGCCTGCTTTCGCCAAGCTGTTATGTACGACTGTGGTATCATATATCTGCTTCTATTTCTATATTAGGTGCAACTTTCCATTTATTGCCAGTAATCATATTTCCAAGTTTCTTTCTTTGCGGACGTAATAAAACAGGATAATGTCTAATAGAATCGAGATAGTTGTATAAAAAACTGCTCAATTTATTTTCATCTAACACACATTCCAATATATACCCTAAACGCTGAATTACTGATATTTCATTATACCGTTTTGCAGTTTCTACTAATTTTTTGGGCTGTATTGCATCTTTCAGTTCTTCAATTACAGTAGCTACTCGATTAAATCCACCCACCTCATGGTAATAACTTACCAAATCCATAGCTGTCAATTCTGCTGATGATATATTGATATATCCAGTATCTACTTTCTTCTTCACTATATCTTCTTTGTTCCATGACTTTTTACTGTAAAAATGAATCCCCACTTTATCATTTTTGATGTGTCTCAAAGCAATACCTTCAGTAATTATGGAATAGCTTTGAGGTTGCTGATGAGCTGCTCCGTGATACGCTGCTGCATTTAATAATCCGACATAATAATCCCGACTTAAAAACTTCATCAAATCATCTACATACAGATTGGTTGGAATTATACCTTTAGCTCTGTATTCAGCTGGCACAATTACATAAAATCCTCTGCGAATCATTACTACAGATTCCTTATTTTTAAGCCGTTGCAATGTTTTCTTCAGAGCATTTTCAGACACTCCCAATTTGCTATGCAAACCTTCGGTAGTAAAGCTATACTTACCGTTGGCTCTTTGTTCATCAATAAAGGAGTCTAAATATTTGTATTGCACTGCCATTGTTTTAGTAATTGATTGCGATACGGGCTTAATTGCAGCCCCTTATGTAATTACAAACTTATATTTTTGTATAATCAAAACCAATTTTTTTGATAATTATTTTAAAATTATGAGTAAGTAATGATTTACAATAAAAACTTAATTGATGCACTTTTCTCTGATTTTCAATTAATTACATTCAACTTTATCAAAACTTGTTAAAATAGAAAGTTTTGATAAAGTTGTGGGATTTTTATATAGTAATTATATCTCTTTTTTCTTTTCAAAATTTTCCAATTTCTTATTTACTTCTTCTAATAATTGCTGTTCTGTTGGTAGATATAATTCGTATTGGCTTGCTATGATTTGTTGTTGATTTTCGGGTAGTGTGAATTTCACAACCCCATCATTCTTGTTGGCACAAAGCAAAATACCAATGGTCGGGGTTTCGTGTGGTAGTTTTTCTATACGGTCGTAATAGTTCACATACATTTGTAACTGCCCAATGTCCTGATGTGTTAATTTAGTAGTTTTGATTTCAATAATGACAAAACATTGCAAAATGCGGTTGTAAAATACCAAATCTACAAAAAACTCATCGCCCTCAATGTGTATTCTTTTCTGCCGTGCTACAAAAGAAAATCCATTTCCTAACTCCAATAAAAACTCCTGTAAGTGTGTGATAATAGCGCTTTCCAAATCTTTTTCGTAGTAAGATGCTTCACGTTTTAGCCCTAAAAATTCTAAATACATTGGGTCTTTGATGATTTCTTTGGCATCGGAGGGTTGTTTTTCGTTTTTAGCTACTGCCAAAACGCTTTCTTTATCATTGCTCAACAAAAGGCGTTCATAAAGACTGCTGTAAATTTGTCTTTCTAATTGGCGTACCGTCCAATTATTTTTTACAGTTTCAGCAATATAAAACTCTCTTTTATCCTGACTATCAACACTTAAAAGCAGTTTGTATTGGCTCCAACTCAATTGCGCATACAGTGTATGCACATTCTTGAATGTGCGGTAAAATTGTCGATAAAGGTTTATTTGTCTTACTGAAAAACCACTTCCGTATTCGGGTTGCAGCTGTTCTGAAAGATATTTGATAAGAAACGTTCCATATTCTGCACGCTCTTTTCCCTCTTGTTCTTCTTCAAAAATACGTTTGCCAATATGCCAATACATCAGCGTTCGCTGGTGGTCAACGGCACGTATAGCCTTTTCTTTTGACTGGGCTATAATGGCTTTAATATCTGTTATAATAGACTGGTTTATAAGCATCTGAAAATTTTATTCTTATTTGTTTTTTTATGGTTTGCCTTGAAAGTTCTTACGCACAAATATATAGTATTTTTTATAGTTTGCTGCTATGTACCTTATGTGTGTTGCAATTTGTTTGATTTTTAATCAGTAAGAAATAAATGTTGAATGTGCTGACGGTTAGGTGTTAAGTACTCATCGCTCCACATTATTATGTTTTGCTTTTTTATTACTGACGGTACTCTATGGAAAATTTCTCCGTATATTTGAATAAAATTTTTGATTAACACATTCTATTATAATGACCAAAAAAACAGCAATGAAACGTTTTCTGTATCTTTTTTTTATATTAAGTATATTTGTTGGTAATAAAACATATGCCCATGCAGGCAAGTCAAGTTACCATGTGTTTATTGATAGCGATTGTGCTATTGACGATTTTCGTGCTATAACAATGCTTTTGGCAGGACATGATATTCGCGTGTTGGGAATTACGGCGTCTTCGGGTTCGCTTCCTGCACATATAGGAACACAAAAAATATCTGAATTATGTGCAGATTTATATCATGAAGGTGTTCCGCAAGGTAAAGGAGATGAGGTACATATTCCAAAAGCTGAATGGGAAGATTTTGCAAAATCAATACAATGGGGAACTGCAATAAAAAAAGATGAAGAACAATCGGCAATGCAGGTGTTGTATACTGCCATACATTCGTATCAATATCCTGTAACGCTAATAGCACTTGGCTCGCTTACTACTTATGCGCAGTTTTTGCAAAAACATCCACAATACACAAAAAATATAGATAAAATTATATGGTATAATTCTATGCCTATTGAACAGGGATATAATTATGTGCTCGACACTGCAAGTTATTCGTTCATTGCAAAAAGCGGTGTTCCTTTGCATATTGTTTCAAACACGCGTGCCGATTTAGTTTGTTCGAATGATTATATTTCTAAAATTTCAAAATCAGAATCAAAATATGCAAAAAAAATAGCAACTGTTCACACACAAAATACTGTTCAAAAACGTATGAAACAAAATCATTTGCATTTGTGGGATGATTTAATTCCCTTATATCTTACAAATCCAATATTATTTACAAGCACAACAAATGGTTCAATAACTTTATCTGAACTTTCTGCAAGTATTCCACTCGAATTTATTTATGAATCTATTGCTCTCATACTTGAATCATCGCAAGAATATGAAAATCGTGTGTTTTCGCATTTTCCTATAGAATCGCATCTGTATAAAAAAGAGTATGCTGATTTGCTCGAAAATATTTATGAAAAATATGGATTTGAGGAATGGAAAGCGGTTGTTTTAACAAATGAAATACATGGACACACAGGCATTTACTCAATAATTGGGGCAAAAATGGGAATACGTGCGTGTGAATATTTTAATGTGGGAGTAAATAATATATATGTAACTACATATGTGGGAAGTTTGCCGCCTTTGAGTTGTTTTAATGATGGTGTTCAAATAAGTACTGGTGCTACTATCGGACAGGGATTAATAAGAATTTCGGACACGGTGTATGCTACGCCAACGGTTGCATTTACTTGTAATAATAAAACTGTGTATATGTCAATACGCGAAGATGTGGCACAGAAAATTAGAGATGATATTGCCTTTGGTGTGAAAAATTACGGACTTGAAAGCCTAAAATATTGGGATTATATAGAAGAATTAGCATTAGTGTATTGGCGTGATTTTGATAAAAGAGATATTTTTAACATATATACTACTCTTGAATAAACTATATAAATGTGTTTGAAAACAGAATTGAGTAAGAGGAAGGCAGTGTTGTTAACTTACCAGTAAATATTCTATATTTGTGAAAAATTTATTTCATGAAATTTGAAATTCATAATTCTGATACAAATTCACACGCACGAGCTGGAACTATTACAACAGACCATGGGAATATTCAAACTCCTGTTTTTATGCCTGTTGGTACCTTAGGTTCGGTTAAAGGGGTGCATTTTAAAGATTTAGAGCATGATATTCGTGCTCAAATTATTCTTGGAAATACATATCATTTATATTTACGCCCCGGACTTTCTACCATTGAAAAAGCGGGTGGATTACATTCATTTATTGGGTGGAATAAACCTATTTTAACAGATAGTGGAGGATTTCAAGTTTTTTCGCTTTCCGATACACGAAAAATTACCGAAGAAGGTGCTATATTCAAATCGCATATTGACGGCTCTAAACACATATTTACACCCGAAAATGTTGTTGATACACAAAGAATTATAGGTGCAGACATTATAATGGCGTTTGATGAGTGCACTCCTTATCCATGTGATTATGAGTATGCAAAAAAATCCATGCTTTTAACACATCGTTGGCTTGAACGAGGAATACATCATTTTAAAAACACACAGAATTTATATAATCATTCGCAAGCTTTTTTCCCTATAGTACAAGGTAGTATGCATAAAGATTTACGTCTTTGTTCTGCGGAATTTGTTGCCTCGCAAGATATGAAAGGTAATGCTATTGGCGGACTTAGTGTAGGCGAACCTGAAGAAAAAATGTATGAAATGTTGGCTGTGGTTACTAATGTTTTGCCTGTTCAAAAACCTCGTTATTTAATGGGAGTTGGAACGCCTGTAAATATTCTGAATGCAATAGAATTAGGGGTTGATATGTTTGACTGTGTGATGCCTACACGTAACGGCAGAAACGGAATGTTGTTTACATGGGACGGCATTATTAACATAAAAAATAAAAAATGGGAACAAGATTATAGTCCCTTAGATCCCAAAGGAACTTCGTTTGTTGACAGTGCATACACAAAAGCGTATGTTCGGCATTTAATTCATTCAGGTGAAATGCTCGGTGCTCAAATTGCAAGTATTCACAATCTTGCATTTTATATTTCGTTAGTTACCGAAGCTCGTAAACATATATGTAATGGAACGTTTTATGAGTGGAAAAAATCTATAATTACTAATCTATCTCAACGATTGTAACGTATGTTTAAAAAATTAGATTTTTATATAATTCGTAGGTTTCTTGGAACGTTTTTTTTCTCGATAGTTATTATAATGGCTATTGCTATTGTATTTGATATTCAAGAGAAATTTGACGATTTTATTACAAAAAAGGCTCCGCTTAACGAAATCGTTTTTGATTATTATCTTAATTTTATTCCGTATTATGTAAATCTATTTAGCAGCTTATTTGTATTTATTTCGGTTATTTATTTTACCTCAAAAATGGCAAATGATAGCGAAATTATTGCAATTCATGCAAGTGGTATAAGTTTTAACCGTTTTTTACGCCCCTACATATTTGCCTCATTTATTTTAGCGGTATTGTCGTGGTTATTAATCATGTATGTAATTCCCGATTCTAATAAAATTCGCTTAGAATTTGAAGATAAATATGTGTTTTCTCGTATGCAAAATTGGGAACAAGATATTCATCGGCAGGTGCGACCGGGCATTTTTATTTATATTCGAAACTATAATGTTGACACAGAAAGTGCTTTTCAATTTTCTATGGAAAAATTTGAAAACGGAAAATTAGTGTCAAAATTAAATAGTGCTCATGCACGCTGGAATGCCGAAATAGAAAAATGGCAGGTGTATGATTATTACATTCGTAACATTACTGCTCATGGCGATTCTATTATAAAAGGGAGCGTAATAGATACGGTGTTTTATTTAACGCCCGAGGATTTTAAACAACGTACGGTGTATGTAGAAAAACTAACATTAACAGAATTAAATGAGCAAATAGAAATTCAAACACTACAAGGCACAAGTACTGTAAATTTATTGTTGGTGAATAAATATCAACGTTGGGCGTATCCATTTTCTACGTTTATTCTCACAATTTTAGGCGTAAGTTTAGTTAATAAAAAACGAAGAGGTAGTACGGTAATAAATGTAGTTATAGGACTTATGCTTATGTTTACATATATTTTATTTATGCAAATTTCCACCACTTTTACTATCAAAGCCAGTCTTAATCCAATAATTGCAGTGTGGATTCCTAATATTGTATATGCATGTATTGCATTATATTTATATGTAAAGGCTAAAATTTAATTACCACATAAACATAATTCAAGTAAATAGCATTAGCATATAACAATGTGCTAATTTGTTAGCATATGTGCAAAATCACGATAGTTTTTTTCCGCATTATAGCGTGTTTGCCATGTTGCGTATGCATTATTTCGCATATGAGTTTTTTGCTGAGAATCTAATGTGGCAATACGTGTAATTGCATCTGCTATTTCTTGCACACTTGTTTGAGCAGGAAGCAAATAACCATTATGCGAGTCGGAAATAATTTCATTCACCCCACCTACATCTGTACCAATACAAGGAATGCCAAAACTCATGGCTTCCATTATTGATACTGGAATGCCTTCTGATGAACTCACATTAATAAATACATCAACATGATTTTTTGCATAAAATTCTAAAACTTCTTGATTTGTTTTTTGCCCTGCAAATGTATATGAGCAATTAGTTTTTTCTGTAAGATATTTTGCACTAAGAGATTCTAAATCACCTCTAAGATGCCCATCGCCAAAGTGAATCCATTCAATAGGCAGAGAGTCAATGTTTGCAAGAGCTTCAATAATTTTGTGCACTTGTTTTACAGGAATAAGATTAGAACACGATATTATACGAATTGTAGTGTCGGTTTTGGACGGACAAACGCCAGCAGATAGTACTCCTAAACGCGACATATACATTTTATGACGAAGATTTGGAAATAGCTGAGAATAATACTGTTCCCCTGCATTTGAAATAAACCAAATACCATCTGAATGTTCTAAAATATAGTGCCGAAACGGTAAATATTGAGCAACATTTGCTTCAAAATATACATCCCACCCATGTGCTCGTGAAATACAGCGAGTAAACGCATGTTTTGTGTGGAGTTTTGTAAGCGTACATGCCATATCGTTTGCCCAATACGAATATGCATACAGAGCATCAGATTTATGTGTACATGCACTAATAATTTTAGAAATTTTAGAACCAATAACCTTTGTTTTATGAAGTGTTTGTAGTGCCGTTAAAATCTGCAGTTTAGAAAACGATTTTTTATATGTTCGTCTAATAATTCGTAATTCTTTATAAAAAAGCGGATTACATAATTGTATAAACGACATGCATTTTTGTATGCGCGATAATTCATATGAAACTTGTGTACATGTAACAGTATCAGGCACATTTCGAGTAATAGTGTCGTGAGTATTGTTTGAAATCAGTATAATACGGTCAAATGTTTCGGCAAGATACTGTATTTCATGTTCAATAAATGTTTCTCCTGTGCCGTACGGAAATGTTGCAGTGCAAAAAATAAGAACGCGAGCCATATATATAAATTATTGTACAAATTATATAAAAATATTTGAAATTATTGGTAAATAAAAAAAAATTTATATGTTTGCAACTGCAATACACATGATGCTATGAATTTTTTTATACAATGTAATATGTTTACTGGATAGGAAGAACTTTTTGTTTTTCTCATATACTATATATTGGAAAAATAGGGAGTTTATATTTTCTTCTCTCGTACTCATCGAAAATACCACGGTACCTGCCGCAAAAACAAGTATAAACATAAAAAAAATCACCATGAAAAAAATTTGTTTTTTTATAAGTATTGTATGCTTTTTTCAGTGTAAACATGATGCTGGTCTTTTAGGTGAAGACAGCGGTAATTTTGCATTGGTAATATCATATGATAAAGAAATGATATCACATCAAAATAATTCTCAAATAACTGATACTTCATTACTTAGCTTTTCTGATAAAATGAAAGAGACTCCTCAAATTTCTCGTGAATATTGGGAAATAAAAGTGAGGAAAAATGGAACATGTAGAATGGAAATGACACAAAGAACACCTACCATCTCATTTGGAGAGACTCCAAGTCTTGCACGTGATATGAATGCAGAAATTCATAAAATTATATATGATAATAATGAAGCGTATGTGTTTAATAATTCAAATCGTCTTATGTACACATTTCCATTTGAATGTCCTGATATGACAGAGGTTCTTGAACGCTATCAAGGAGTTTGTGCAGATACATATACTGCTTCTAACGAAGTATTAAAAAGTAGAGTGATTCCTGCATCTCATATTCAAATAACTGATAATCAGTTTTATTCTGAATCTATGGGAAATTTAACAGAACGTGTTTTTTATGACACCGTTGCACAAGTTCTTGTAAAGAGCGAATTGTATGATTCTGTGTTTACCATGATAGGAAAAGATACCGTTGCATATGAAGAGCTTGCTCCCGGTCATTTTGTGCCCATATTTGAGGGTTATACATCGTATCTTGTAAATACGTTTGGACAACCATATACTCATGAAAGCTTTACTACTTATTTGAATGTTACTGTAGTTTCAAATGAATAAAAAGTATGTGCAATTTTAAAATATAAAGAAATGAAAAAAAGATATATATCAATTATAGTGGCCTTATTATCATGTGTTTATGGCGCAATGGCACAAGGCGTAGACAATGCTCCAGCAGTTGTATTTCTTCATGGTATGAATGGAAGTGCATCAAGTCTTATGTTTCATTATTATCGAATCAATAATTATCAAAAAATACACTTAATTAATCGTGCAACAAAAATATATAGTCCTATAGAATATCGTTCGGTTATGGGTGTTGAAACATCTGCTTCTGATGTGGAAAATGTTATATATGGTTTTGATCGGAATTTTTATAATCGTCCCAAACGAATTATTATTGCTCATAGTATGGGAGGACTTGTTGCTCGAAAATGGCAAGTAAATAAAAAATTTTCCTCAAATAAACAGGCTTACACGGGGCTTATTACTCTTGCAACGCCACATTCTGGGACTGCAATTGCGTCTCTTTTAAATTCAGAGCAAGGGGCACGTACTTTTCAAAGTAATATGGAGTCTGCAACTAAAAGTATTCTTGAAGGAGCTATAAAAAACCCTGTAAATGCTATTTCAACAATTGTTAACGCAAAAATATGGGTAGCTATTCGAGCGACAACTGCATTGTTGCCTGGTTTAGAAAGATTGATTGGAAAAACATTTGAACGAGGAATAGAAGCAGCATTTAATTATATAAATTTATATGAAAATTATATTGTGCCAAAAGTTACCGGTTCTCATAGAGTGTTACGTGACTTGGCGTATAACTCAGATATTATTAAAACAATTCAAACTCACGATAAAAATGCGTGCTCCTTTCAATATGATACACTTACTTATAAAATAGCATTGTATGGTGATGAGATTGCACCGAGCGTGTTTCGTATGATTTCCGCATCGTTTTGGATAGATAAAAATAAACATAGATATGATGTTATGCCACATGATAAAATAGATGAAGATTTAATACATTTATTTAATGAACTGTCAGCATTTTTTCGTGTGAATGCCGAGCAAAACTTGCAAAGTATAAAATGGTATATGTTACCTAAAAAACGAGATGACTATAAAGAAAAATCAGCAGCTTGGACAAGAAGTGCAGATTATCTTAATTATTCATTTCACTCTGTTTGGCAAAATTTATTAGGTTTAATTACGGTAAAGTATGAAACAAAGACAGTAACAAGTATCATTGGAGGCAGTAAAACTTATAGTATTCCACGAATTACAGAACTTCCTAATGATGGACTTGTGATTAAAGAATCTCAAATTGCAATGCAGGGTGCGTATGAGAAAAAATTAGTTGAAATTAATCATGAAGAAATGAAAGTGCATAACGATGCTGGAAATGCATTAGAGAGAATTCTTTATGGACGAGACGAAGGATTGAGTCGGAATCCACAATTAAGTAAGCATAAAGAATTTTTTCAATTATATGGTAAAAAATAATTATTCTTTATTAATAATGTTAACACTTTAAATATGAATAAATTTTTATTGTTTTACATCTGTTTTTTGTTAGCCTCGTGCACAGCGTGTAAAGAAAAACCTATAGAACCGTTTCAGTATAAAACAGAAATGGATTCTTTGTATTATAGAAATGGAATTTTGATGCAAATTCCGTATAAATGGCGTACTCCTATTTCTGACGAATATTATAAACGAGGGTATATTGATCAACCTACGTATTATAACAATGCCGCATTATCTTGTTTAACGTTTGATGGGAAAATACATTATGCAATGCTTGATGCTGCCAATGGAGAAAAACAATGGATGTCGTGTTTATCCGAACCTTATATTTATTATGAAAATGCATTATTAAATTTTTCGCCTTTTTATCATGATAATGAAACCGTGATTTATAGTTATGATGATGTTATGTATAATCTTGATTTACGCACTGGCACTCATGTGTGGGAAATTACACATCCAGAAGTGAGAAGTTGGGCTTCATTTTATCCAAGAATTACCGGAATAGATTCTGTGTTTTTTATTGCAGCTTGTCAAGCTTCTATTCCGCATAGAGTTGCAAATGCTATGTTTCGAGGAAATAAAGCAACAGGGGAGTTGGAGAAATTATTTATTGTAGAACAATTTGATTCAATTTATTCAGAAGCAATTGACATAACGCTTTCATTTCCTGCCAAAATTAATGATACTGTGTATCTTATGTGTGGTTACGAATTTCAAGGAGATGGTCGTATGGGACTGTTTAATACAGAAACAAAAACTTGGGTCTATAAAGATATAGACACTCCCGGACATGGTTTTATGGCTTCACATTATGTTGAGGGCGATAAATGTTATGTATCAATGGCGGGCGCCACAATGCTTCAAATGGATATTATGACGGGCGAAATTCTGTGGGAAAATTTATTGGATTCGTTTATAAGTAATGTTGTGATTGTAGGGGATTATATTATGTGTGCGCAACCCGAATTTTGTTCTGACCCCGAACTTTGTCCAGAATCTGGACGTTATGCAGCTGTTAATAAACATACAGGAGAAACAGTGTGGGTGCGTACGGATATTTCTTCTGTATCGGTAAATTATTATTTACAGGAATTAAATGGAGTTGTGTATCATACTAATGGGCTTTTAGTTGCTGTTGATGCCGAAACAGGAGAAATATTTTGGGAACTAAAACCAAATGATGGAGGTAGATTTAGTGATTATACGGTGGTTCCTGGTGTAAATGGGAAAAAAGGTCGTGTAATTGCACGGAGCGAACGATATGCATATTGTTATGAAGCAGTACGCTAAGTAATGCGAATAGAAAGGTGTATGAAAAAAAAGGTGCACGTTTTTGTGCTGATATTTGTTGTAATGCCAATGATTGGATTTGCTCAAAAACAAGATACTGAGTTTATACATATAGATATTCATCCGTTTGTTGCACATGGAAGATATAGTATAATTCAATTGCAAAATCCAGAATTGTACGATAAATTATATGCAAGTGGCGATATGTTTGGTGGTATTCAATTACGAACGAAAACAAATGTAAATATTCATGTACTTGTGGGGTATGAGTCTGCACATCCTTCACTTGTAGGGGCATCAAGTTCGCCAGATTTTTTTGTGAAAACTAAATACGCGGGAGTAGGGGTTGAATATGAGTATATTGCACGTAAAAAACAACTGTGGTATTTAGGGTTTTCGTCTTTATTGCTTTACACTCATAAACATCTGCATATTGAAAAAAGTAAGACTTTTTCACATTCATATAATCTTACTATTGTAGGATGGCGATATTCATTTGCAAAACGTGCGTCTCTTTTTTTTGAAGCAGGAGCTGGTGAATCTGGCTTTATTCGTGGAGGTGTTTGTTTGTAGTGTATTGAGTTTTGCAAATCTTGATAAAACAAATGATATAATTGTACAACATATTAAAAACAAAAGCGAGATTGAATGTTTTTCAGTATCAATCTCGCTTTTACGTATAATGTAAACTATGAGAGTTTTATTCTGTAGGTTTACCAGATGCTATATTTTTACTACGTTCTATTGATTGAAGAGCTAAATAATTATCACCAAATTTTGTAAGATTATCTATTTCAGTGTCGTATTGGTCGTAATGGCGTTCTTCGTCTTCTACTAATGCTTCAAAAATTTTTTTAGATACAGAATCTGCATTTTTTGAACATTCATTTGCCCATATATTATAATCTCTCACACTATCACTTTCCATTTCAGCAGCTTTTTCAAGCATTTTTCTTACATCGTGAATTTTTTGAACGTCATGAGCAACTTTCATTTCCACTTCTCCTTTAAGAAATAAAACTCGTTCAGCAAGTTCTTCAACATGCACCATTTCTTCTATTGCTGTACGTTTAAATAGATTTGACAATAAATCATATCCTAAATCATCACAACGAAAATGAAAATACATATATTGATGAACGGCTGCTAATTCATCAGCAATTGCTTTGTTTAATAATTCTATACTTTTTTCTTTCATATTTGTATGTTTTTAATATTAATTAATTTCACTCATTGCTATTCCTAACGCAGACGCTACTCCTTTTCCATATTTTTCGTCTGCTTTTAAACAATTACACACATGTCTCACTTTTATTTCTTTTGGAGCATCGCCCATTGCTCTTGCAGTATTTTCAAATAGCACTTGTTGTTGAGCGGCACTCATTAATCTAAATAAATCACCTGTTTGTGCATAATCATCGCCGTCATCGTCTCTATGGTTCCAATGATCGGCGGAGCCATCTAACTCTAATGGAGGTTCTTTAAATTCGGGTTGTTCTTGCCATTCTCCGTAACTATTTGGTTCATATCCTAATGTTGCTCCATAATTTCCGTCTGTTCTCATTTGTCCATCACGATGAAACATATTTAAAAAAGGACATTTTGATTTGTTTACTGGTATAAGATGGTGATTTACGCCAAGTCTATAGCGTTGTGCATCACCATACGAAAATAATCTACCTTGTAACATTTTGTCAGGCGAAAACCCAATTCCGGGGACAATATTTGCTGGATTGAATGCTGCTTGTTCAACATCTGCAAAATAGTTTTCAGGATTTACATTCAATTCCATTACACCCACATCAATTAATGGAAATTCTTTTTGCGACCAAACTTTTGTCAAATCAAAAGGATTATGTTTATGTTTTTTAGCTTGATCATCAGTCATTACTTGAATCTTCATCGTCCATTTTGGAAAATCTCCTTTTTCAATACTGTCAAATAAATCACGTTGATGGCTTTCGCGACATTTTCCAATTAATGCTTCTGCTTCTTGGTCGGTAAGATTTTTAATTCCTTGCTGAGTATGAAGATGGAATTTAACCCAAATTCTTTCATTTTTAGCATTATACATGCTAAACGTGTGACTACCATATCCATGCATGTGCCGATATGATGCAGGAATACCTCTATCACTCATTGTAATGGTTACTTGATGTAGAGCTTCGGGTAATAGTGTCCAAAAATCCCAGTTGTTTTTTGCACTTCGTAAATTTGTTTTCGGATCACGTTTTACAGCATGGTTCAAATCGGGAAATTTTAAAGGGTCTTTTAAAAAGAACACCGGTGTATTGTTGCCTACTAAATCCCAATTGCCTTCTTCGGTATAAAATTTTACTGCAAATCCACGAATATCTCTTTCTGCGTCTGCAGCACCTCGTTCGCCTGCAACGGTAGAAAAACGAGCAAATAATTCTGTTTTTTTGCCTATTTCCGAAAAGATTTTTGCTTTTGTATATTTTGTAATATCATGTGTTACCGTAAATGTACCAAATGCTCCTGAGCCTTTTGCATGCATACGTCTTTCGGGTATTACTTCTCTATCAAAATGTGCTAATTTTTCAAGAAACCAAATGTCTTGTAAAAGCATTGGACCTCGTGGTCCTGCTGTCATAGCATTTTGATTGTCAACAATAGGAGCGCCCGAGCTACTTGTTAATTTTTTTTCATCCATTTCATATGTTTTCATTTTTATGTTGAAACTATTATATATGTTATGTATTTATCAAAATCTCTTATTTTTTAAGGAATCATTTATTTCAAAAAACAATGATATATACCACATAGTTTAACAAATATAAACAAAAGAGAATAAAGAAAAAACAGAAGTGTTTAAAAAACGTATTTTAGTATAGAAATAAACATACACACAATTCTATTTTTTATCACAAAACGTATAGCTTGTAACATTCACTTAATTAATATGTTGTAAAAAAATCACGAATATTTTTCTAATAAATATTTTTTAAATGTAGCATAATTTCCTTGCACTCTATCAAATTGTTCGGGGAGTGTGTCTAAGTTTTGCAAACTTGGTGGCAGTTCTGGATTTACACCTGTTTGTTCAATAATTGCCTGCGGAAATTTAGCAGGATGTGCTGTTTCTAATGAAACTATAAGTGCATTGTTTTCTGTTGGATTTTGTGCACAATATTCTTCTACACACCGCCAACCTACTGCTCCATGGGGTTCTAATAAAACATTATATTGTTCCCATGTGCGAGCAATTGTTTGTTTTGTTAGTTCATCACTTACACTTACTGCAAAAAAATCATTTTGCAACAATGTATAATCAGGATTTTTTGTAATTATGCCTTTTTCGTCCATATTTCCGCCGTAAAGCTCAATAACACGTGCAAGATTGCTTGGATGTCCAACATTCATAGCATTTGAAATACAGTTAATAGAAGGTTCAATTTTAGCATACTTTTGTGTGCGAAGCAGTGTTTCAAATTCATTGTTTTGATTTACCGCAATAAGAATTTTTTTCACTGGTAATCCCATTTTTGAAGCAAGTACGCATCCCATCATATCTCCAAAATTTCCTGATGGAATAGAAAATAGTATTGGTTGATCTTTTGATGTAGCCAAACGAGAATATGCATATATATAATACACAATTTGCGGAATAAGTCGCCCAATATTAATAGAATTTGCACTTGTAAGCTCAAGATGACGGAGGTCTGGGTCAGAAAATGCTTCTTTTACCATTGCTTGTGCATCGTCAAATTTACCATCAATAGCAATTATTTGAATATTTTTACCAAGTGTGGTCATTTGTTTCCGTTGACGGTCAGACACTTCTGATTCTGGAAAAAGCACAGCAATTTGAATGTTTGAACGCTTATAAAAAGCATGAGCAACAGCACTCCCCGTATCTCCAGAGGTTGCGGTAAGAATAAGTTTATGAGCATTGTTTTTTTGTAAAAAAAACTGCATTAATCGCCCCATCATTTGTCCCGCAAAATCTTTAAACGATGCGGTTGGACCTTGATCAAGACGCATTATATATTTATTGTCAACAACAGCTTCTAAAGGAATATCAAATGTATATGCTTCTTGGCACATAGTTTTGAGCGTGTTTGCAGGCACTTCATTCCCAAAAAACTTTGAAAATACTGCAAATGCAATTTCTGCATATGGTTTTTGAGAAAAACCTGTAATTTCTTCAGAAGAAAATACAGGAATAGCATCGGGCATATATAGTCCTTTATCGGGAGCTAAACCTTGTAACAATGCGTCGCCAAACGAAATTTTTGGAGCAGCGTGATTTGTAGAATAATATAAAATTGATTGTGCCATAGTATAATTATTTACTTTCAGCAAAAATACATGATTTGCGTATATTGAATACTATTTAGGAGACTTTTTTTGTGTATGTTAGTTTTTGATAGAACAATAAAGAAAGATAACAAAAAAACGGCAGTCTGTAGAAGGCTGCCGTTTTATATAATGTAGTAAAAAATAACGTATTATTTTACTGAATCCATGTATTCTATAAGTTCACAAACTTTTGTAGAATATCCCATTTCGTTATCGTACCAAGATACTACTTTTACGAAAGTGTCCGATAATTGAATTCCAGCATCAGCATCAAAAATAGAAGTACGAGTGTCGCCAATAAAATCGTTTGATACTACAGCATCTTCGGTGTATCCTAAAATACCTTTTAATGGTCCTTCAGATGCAGCTTTCATTGCAGCACAAATCTCTGAATATTTAGCTGGTTTTGCCAATCTACATGTTAAGTCAACAACCGACACGTCAGGAGTTGGAACACGGAATGCCATTCCAGTTAATTTACCATTAAGTTCAGGAATTACTTTTCCTACCGCTTTTGCAGCACCTGTAGAAGAAGGAATAATATTTTGTCCTGCACCACGACCGCCTCTCCAGTCTTTTACAGACGGACCATCAACAGTTTTTTGTGTTGCAGTAGTTGCATGTACAGTAGTCATAAGACCTTCTACAATACCCCAATTGTCGTTAAGAACTTTTGCAATAGGAGCTAAACAGTTTGTAGTACATGATGCATTTGAAACAAAATTCATATCTTTTGTATATGAAGTGTGATTTACACCCATAACAAACATAGGAGTGTCATCTTTTGAAGGAGCTGAAAGAATTACTTTTTTCGCACCTGCATCAATATGTCCTTGTGCTTTTGATTTTTCAAGAAATAATCCTGTAGATTCAACAACATAATCAGCACCAACAGCACCCCAGTTAATATCTGCTGGATTGCGTTCTGCAGTTACGCGTACTTTTTTCCCATTTACTACAAGTTGTCCGTCTTTTACTTCAACAGTACCATTAAAACGTCCATGTGTAGAATCATATTTTAACATGTATGCCATGTAATCAACATCAATAAGATCGTTGATTGCAACAACTTCAACAGTTCCTTTTGCAAC
>Ga0265293_10001677_pt1 | contig 47414 bp, 74 predicted proteins | sample Munlanlewell138R_FD_192505 | JGI IMG/M metagenome (GOLD analysis project Ga0265293, IMG submission 192505) | Leachate microbial communities from a municipal landfill in Southern Ontario, Canada - Leachate well 138R | ecosystem: Engineered > Solid waste > Landfill > Unclassified | place: Canada... | reverse complement strand
CCTGCTAGCCTGCTTTGCGAACCACCAAGTGATGTCAAATAAGTTGTTTTTGTGCCTGTTGATGTATATGAAGCTAATACATAACCCGCTATCGTCCCATAAATATATCCACCAGTAATACTGTCAACAGTAACAACAGATTTAAACAATCCTCCAGCCGCGTATGAATGTGCTTGATATATAGATTTACCCGTTATACTACTTGCTGATGCCTTCCCATCTGCAACTGACCATCCGGCCGCTGCTGTCCAATCTGCCGAATTAGAAAAATCTCCTCCCGTTACACACTCATCCCCCAACGTCTCCCCCGCCGGTGGTGTCACAGAACAATAGCCTTGCCCAATTAGTAAGCCAGTTGAAGCATTGTAGACCATCAGAAGGTGTTTTCCGGTCTGATACGCACTAAGATCAACGCCGACCAGATAGGCAAAGGCAGTTCCGTCAACGAGGCTTAGTTGCGTGTTGGCGGCAGTGGATGTGCCTTGAGCAACTAATTTGAGATTGTTCTGAAAAATATAGGTCTGAGCAAATCCTTGTGAAGAGAAAAGCAAAGACACTATTAAGGTAAGTAAAATGAATTTTAGGTTTTTCATTCTGCAACTCCATAAGGAATAGAAAGAACAAAATCTTTTCCGATAAAATCAAGGTATCCTTCCTCATTCACAACAACAGAAAGCTTCCCTTCTTTTGAGGATTCTAAAACCATTTCTCCAATCTGAGTAAGTTCGTTTTGCCGTTCTGGATTTGGGTAGAACTTTCCATTAATTGTTTGGCCCAAAACCGGAAAACCTTTATAGTCGGAAAAATCAGGTCTTGGAATATTCCAAACTATTAAAAAGCACATACAAACCATCACAAAAGCTGCTGCTATTTTCATTTTATTACCTCCGTTATTTTAGATATATCCGCAATTTGAATATCAATCGCCGCTATCTCATCGGCAAGTTCTTGTTTCCGTGTATTATAAATAGCGGTCTTATTATTTTTTTATATCTTGAGCTTTTTCCGCTTGTATCTTTTTAACCTCGCTATCTAAAGCCGCCAAAACTGCTGAATCAAGTCTGCCAAGGGGAGAAACAGATTCGGGGTCAAGCGGGTCGGAAGGTATTGAGCAGGCAGAACAAACACTTAAAACTTTTCCTCTTACCTGATAAGTTCCACCCATTGCCTCTTTGCCACAAAGTTCACATAGATTACTCATGTTATAATCTCCTTTTAAAAAATTGTTACCAAGCCGCAACAGAAGTATTAGCAAGATATTGAATCCAAATTCCAAATAGCCAAGCGTCTTCAGTCATATTATCCGTTCCACCAACATTCCGGCTTACCTTGAAATGAACCAAATCACCAAGGGCGGGAGTTCCGCCTACCGTAATGGCCGGTGTAGCATTAGACACCTGCAAATCCGTTCCATTATTGGCCAAAAGAGCATCAGAGATAACCTGAGCAGTCCCTAAAGCCGCATCTATGGCATCATCATTTGATAATGCACCACCTTGTATTTTCCATTCACAAGTATCGGCAGCGGTTGAGCCGGAAGCAGATGACCAAAAGAACTTAGCCTTAATCGTCCCCCGGTTCCAGTCTTCAGGCATAGGAAACTGAATTTCAATATATTGCTCCGTAGCCCCATCAAAGGCGTAAAAGTCCATATTAATGTCTTGGGTAGCATACTCATTGGTGGCAAGGTCGGCACCGTTAGTAGCTGTGGACGTACAGGCAGAAGCAGGGACATAGATGGTTTTGTAATAAGTGAGAGCAGGTGGGCTTGTGGGTGTTACCAATCCAGCTGTAGAACCAGAGGCTGCACTGATCCACCCATCAAGTTTTCCAGAACTTTCCGCAATCGGAATCTTTGAAGCGGTAGGGGTAGCAGTGGCGTTGGCCGGGTCTTGAACTACCTTAGAGCTTCCGTCAAGGGTAGCAACGCCGGAAGCGGCGGCCTTTTCTGAGGAGTTTAGTTTAGTTGCCCATAAGGTTGAATCAATATTATCTACATCTCCATCGTCATTAGTATCAATCTGATGAAGGTAGTCATATACATCATCCTTCTCAGGAGCCCCAGTATCTGAGTTCCATCCTGAACCATAAGTTTCATTAGCCCCTAAACCTGGAATAGCAGCTATACCAGCAGATAGTCCTGCAGGAGTTACCGCTTTTGTTGTATCAACTCCTGCTGCTGATTCAGAAGGAGTTGCTAACTCTACTACGCCTTTTGTAGATGTAGTAGCATTAGGTGGGCCTCCTACCATCCCACCACTTATAGGCTGAGCAAAGACTATATGACAAGAGGACAAAAAGAAGATAAGCAAAAATAAACACTTTTTCATTTATATTCTCCTTTATGCTCGTTTGGCAAACTTAAATGTGCACTTTAGTGATGCAGCTGATGTTACTTTTATTGCTTTGAAGTTCTTAATATCGGAAGGATTTTTGAGAGTTAGGTTTTGTCCTACTTCCAATAAATGTCCTATAAGACTCGTTGGAGTAGTCCCATCTAAAGTAAAACGGATCTGATCTGTCTCAAGAGTGCAAAATACCTCTTGACATGGCTGACCTTGAAAATCTCCTGAGGTTGGAAGTATTTTCGTAGAAGTAAATCCTACTGCTGTATCTACTGCTAATGCCTCGTATCCTCCAGAAATATAATCTCCACTAATTACTAAGTTCATCTTAAGACTCCTTTGATAATTTATTTAACATAGATTAGATATCAATAATCTGTGGATTTTCCCTAGCACGTTTTTTAATCTCCTCAATATCTTGCGCAGTAAAATGACCGTGCAAGTGCATATTCATTCCTGGCTTTTGAGCAGGATAACCAGCTCTATCCATCCAGTTCTCCGCAGTACGAGCTCGAAGATTAAGAGAAGGAGATTGACCTAACTTCGCTGAATCTCCTAACATTATCTGCTTGAGAACTCTAAGAGCCTCAGGAACCTCTTCCTTAATCTGTGCCATAATATCAAGACATTCCTTATCCCGAGCTCCTTGCATAACTTCCATTTTATCCTTAACTACTTGTGAATTTCTTGTGTAAGAAACCATAGCCTCAGAGATTCCTAATCTCTCTGCAATCTCAGTATTTTTGAGGCCCAGAAGAATGAGTCGAGAGATCTCGTGGTGAATATCCCACATCTTGGAGACTTCGAAGGTACGTCTATCGGAGGGAGGAACTGTGCGAAGATCTGGGCCTCTATCAGGATCAAAATATTTAAATCTATTTCCATTACCGTTGGAAGCCATTATCTTTTCCTTCCTGTTTTATTACTCTTACCTGCCTTAGACATTGCAATAGCTACTGCCTGTTTCTGAGGTTTACCTGCGTGCATCTCAGTCCGAATGTTCTGAGAAATCACTTTTGAGGATCTTCCTTTTTTAAGTGGAGACATTTAATTCACCTCCTTACATCTTCTTACAATACACCTTCTCTCCATTCCTACTTATCTTAAGACTCGGACACTGTTTCGCTATACTTCCAAATCCTACTACGATGTATGTACAAACTTCATTAATTGGACAAGTGGGATAACATTGAGCAACAACCATAGGATTTGATCTACCTTCATCAGTTACCCACTTGGAGAGATCTAACTCTTTTCCTTTATTGAAGAAGAACATAGTATCACCTCAAAAACTTTTGTAATCCAATATTCTATTTACAATTCCACAATATCACAAATTTAGTCGAATGTCAAGGTAAATATTTGTGGCAATCGAAGTCCTCGATAATCCCAATTCTCGATTCAATTTCTCCTTCTATGGTAATTTATTTTCCATAGGTGGATTAAATTAACAATATTGTGGGAATGTAAAAAGTTGTACAAAATATACTGCTCCTTAAGGCGAAAAATTTCTGTCTAAAACTCCCCCAACGGGCTCTTGATTTTTATGGATCTTAATCGAATTGTTAAATAATGTAATGATTTCAATAGGTTACATGATTTCTATTGACATTTAATTCTGTTGTGATACAATGAAATCAAAATGAGGGATTAAACAATTTAACAAACGTTCTTTAACAACTGAATACCTATTCCGCATTGTACTCCATAACAATATATTGGAGGTAATGTTATGGATACAATAAGAAAACAAAAGGTTCGGATTAGTGGCGGAAACCTTCCCAGTGATTTCAAGGCCTATGTCAACCTCGAAATAACAGTTGATATTACCAGGGAACAGGAACTCGATTGTATTGGAAGTTCCCTCGTGATTGACTGGCAAAAGATTCGGGATACAGCCAAGCCTGAGGAATTACGGGAACTTGAAAAACAACCGGTTAAAATAAAGGCGTCTGAGATCCTTGCCAAAAAGCCCAGGACTCATGTGGTCAAGGTATTGACACCTGAGGAATACGTCAATATGATCTTGGCAAAGGGCGATAAAAAGGAAATCGCCGAACTCATGGCAAAATTAAACTCAGCAAAGTAACCGGAGTACGTGCGGAATAGGTATTTTAATTAAATAGTTTATTAATTGGCTATGGTAATTAATTTAACATAGGGAGAATAGTTATGGACGAGTTATTAGAATACTATGACCACGAGGATATAGTTGCCTATCTTCTTATGACTGTATGGCACTACACTCCTGAGGTAATGAATGATAGGAGTTGGACTAAATATAATTCTAATGAATAGGAGTATATTATGATTAAGGCAGAACTCAAATCAGTAAGAGGGAGTTTCGAGAACTCATACTTCTTAATTAAACTGCACTTGGAAGAGGATGAGTTCGAGTGTCCTCATCCTTTTGGTATTGTTCTACAGATGCCTGCGAGTCATTATTCTCATCTTAAAGACCCTGAGAAGATCTTATCTCAGATTGTAAAAAGAATTAATACCTACGAGGTTATGAAGGAAATATCTAAAAAGGATATAATAGATAAGGAGGATTAAATCCACAATTCATAGATCTATATTCCTATCCTCTATCCTCTATACAAACAATGGTCTCCCATATTTTGATTAACATAGTAGAGGGTTTATGTATGAGTTTGTAGTTGTGTCTCTCTTAAAAAAAATAAAAAAAAAAAAGAGGAAATACAAACCATCTTCAGAACAGTGTATTCCCATCTAATATTGTATGAGTCTACTGTGTTAATAAAATATGGGAAATTGGGTTATGTATAGAGTTTAGAGGATAGAGATATAAATGTATAAATTAATAGAATTATAGGTTTATTAATTCCACAAATATTTACCTTTACATATTGAATTACTTGTGATATAATGGGATTAAAAGAATAGTAATTTAATGTGAAGGAGAATATTATGAGTAAGAGGAATAAGACCATTGATGAAGTAGTAAAGAGTGCAGATACTAATTTTCAAGTATGGTGCAAAAGGACAGAATTAGCAACGATTGTACTATGGTATGAGAGTCAGGGGATTATGGTGAGGAGTAGGAGTTCTCTTGGAAGAATGATACTGGAGGACTTTACTAGAATGATTGCGAAGAGTGGATTTGAAGATATTGTGAGAGAGACTACTGAGGCGATTGGAGTGTTGAAGGATAGAGGACTGGGAGAACTTAATTCGCAGGGGAGAGGAGAACGAACGTTGTTGAGTAAGTTACAGTTGGAGGCTTCTGCACCAAGACCTAGAATGGAGATTACTCCTGAGGTCGTTGCAGAGGCAATGAGGAAGTTTAAAGAGGAGCAAATGAAAGTAGTAAAAGGGGAAGGTGATGAAAAGTGAACTGTTTAAGTACTGTAAGAATTAGGTGAAAGATTTAGTCTTTAATGTTCTATGGTAATTTAATTAACATAGAAGGAGGTGCATTATGCAAGGGTGTTATAGAAAGAGGAGTGAAACTATTGAGAAGAAGTGCAGTGTAAAAGGATGCAAAGAGAGAGTGATGAAAGGGAATTACTTCTTATGCGAGAATCACTATTTTGGGAGTAGTCCTTATTCTCCACTGGATGAATACAGAGTTCATTTCAGAAGACCATTTGTAGGAAGACGAGTAGACAGTTAAAGAGTTTTAAAACTTTCATTCCAACTCCTTGACAAATGGTTTAAGTTGTGTTATAATGGAATTATAAAGTAGAATAATATTTATTAATCTTAATTATGGAGGTTATTATGGAGGTTATTACGGAAAGATTTAAACCTGGAGATGTTGTAAGAGCAGTAGATGGAAGTTACTCTATGGGAATAGTAAATGGAGAATACAGACACGTCACTGGAGTAGAGAGTCGAGATATTCCCTATAAAGTCCTCGCAGTTGACTGTATTCTGCCTAAGGACGATTATCCTGAGAGATATCCAATAGTAAATGATATTCTTCTCCGGAGCGTAGATGGAACGATAATATTATTTACTTATACGGGATTCTGTCGTCATTACAAATGCCCTAAATGTGGGAGGTGAATTAAGATGACTAGTGGATTTATCCTCATTTGGTTCTTTGGAACAATAGGAGTAATAGGTGGAGTTCTTACGATGAACTACTGGTTGGAGCGAAGGGAGAGGAAAAGGCGTGCAAGAAGATTAACACTCTTGAGACTAAGGAGGATATTATGAAAGGACTAACCCTGGAGAATTGTAAGAAGTGGTTGAAGTGTTACTCCTATAACACTGATCTTAGTCGATGTTCTGCTTGTGAAGGAGAAGCATTTTGTCTCGTGGTTCAGGATGAGATTGGAACAGTACTTCAAATGGGAGATGGAAACTTCGAGGGAGATGAAGAGGGATGATAGATACACGTCCTTACTGGTTTAGAAAATTTACTGCTTATATTACTTACAGGATTGTAGGGAGGAATAACTATCATGTGGTTCAAGGTAAGTACGCCAGAAGACTTAAAAGGAAAGTCTCCAGAAGAAATGATTCAGGTTTGTTCCGAGAGACTTAGAGAAATTTATCAACAATCTAAACCACTTCAAGACCAACTCAAAGAACTTGATAAGGAACTTCTATTTTGGTGGAAACTCAAACGTCAGGAGATTCTTAAACTTATCCAGGTTAAGAGAATTCCTCCCAAGGTAAGCGGGCGGATTAGAGAGACAATCTGGAAAGCTAAGCCTGTTGACCTATCAAAGTTCCTCAGTAGTTTATCTCAATCCCAAAGAGATGGTTTAATTAGGGAATTAGAAAGGAGGGATGCGGAATGAGTTCTAGCTTTAGAGCAGTCCTCAAGTGTGATTGTGGAGTAGAAAGTTTTCCTAGGATTCAGACAGGAATTAATCCTGAACTTGGGAGGATAGTTATCTGTATGCACTGCTTGAGGAAATACGTCTATTGGAATAATTCTTTTCACGAACTTGGAAAGGAGGTGAAAGATGGAAGAACAAAAGATAGTTGTGGAAGATAAGGAACTACAACTCAGAAAGAGAATGGATATCTTCATGAGTCTTGGACAATACAAGAGAGCCCAAGATATTGGCGACCAACTAGGATTGAAGATTAAGATTCAAGACCCTAGAGGAGTCGAGTACTATATCGACAAGAATGGGTCGATTAGAAGGACGGTTCCTAAGAGAAAAAAGAGAGGTAAAAGGTTCTAATTAAATAAACTAAGGGAAGAACTAACATTCAATAATAGGAGTCAATCATGAATACTGAAGATTATTGTAAAAAAGGAAGAGAAGTCGCTAAGAGGAAAGCTACTATGCTTGAGGATCTTCCTGATGTGTACAAGGAGAATACTCTAATCATAGGAGAGTATATGTACAGCTCAGTTGAAGGAACTTTAACTATTAAGCTTCCTCAGCGTATTTGGGATGTCCTCGAGACAATAAGACAGGATACAGAAAATGGAGTAGAAAGAACATCAGAGCTCTTGGAGGAGATTATAATCAACTTAGTTGAGAAAGTTCTGATGGTGAATTCTAGCCTGGAACTCGCTCTTGCCTTCCAGACTATTACAAAACTTAAACACTTATTGAAGAATGAAGACGAAACTCCTATTGACGACTTCATTCCTCACCTTGATTCTTAAAGAAAGAGTTTTAAAACTCCACTTGACATTGATTTATACTTCTGGTATAATGTAATTAACAATTGAGCTATGTTAATTTAATTAACGTAGGAGAATATTATGAGTACTGAGAAAGTAAAGGTATGTAATGAGGTATATGAGGTAGAGTTTGATTATGAGAAATCTGAACCTGAGAGTGGTTATGAAGGAGGATATACCTTATACGAGATAGATAATATTCCGGCAGGAGCTTACAGTCTAAATCTCAGACAGACTATTATCAGTAAATTGGAGGAGATAAGAAATGGAAAGATTCAGAGCATTGAGAGAATGTGAGAACTGGCTCTATGACCACGGAGCCTTTATTAATAGAGGACAGATTGAGCTCAAGAGGGGAATAGTCTACGGATTAAAAGTGTGGGGAGCTATCGACTATCTCAAGCGCCATATTTATTTACTCCATATTCAGTGGGTAAGGTGATTTATTTCCACAAATATTTAAATTGACATACGTTTTAACTCCTGTTATAATGTAATTACACAATAAGAATATATCATTTAACAGGACAATAGAAAGGAGGTTAGTCTTATGAACTAAATAATAGTCTGATAGTCTGGTGTGTTTTAACAATTCTTAACATTTACTAAAAGGAGATTTAAAATGGCTATGACTGAAATCACTGCAAAAAAGAAAATTGGAGACGTCGACAAGGTTGCAACTATCGCCTATGACTTCGGAGAAAACCTGAAGGATATGGTAACGAAGTTTGGTGAAGATGTGGTCTTCACTAATGCCCGTGGCTCTTTCGTTATCACTGCCCAGGCAGCTATGAGACGCTATATCGAAACCGGAAAACCCGCAGATGAAATCGCCAAGGTTATGGCAACCTGGAAACCCGGAGTTGCTCTTGCCCGTCAGGTTGACCCTGTCGCAGCCCTTACTTCCCAGTGGAGTACGTTTACTCCTGAGAAACAGGCTGAGATTCTTAAACAATTACGTGCTGCTGGCGGAAAGTAACTGTCCCTTTCCGTCTTTTGCCGAAGAGAGGGAGTTATTCTCCCTCTCTTTTTTAACCTTTAGATTTACACAATTTTTAACCAGAAAAGAACTTATAAGGAAATAAGATGATAGTATACTGTGATAATGTAAAGTGTATATGGAACTCAGACAATGTCTGCACTAAAGGAGCTATAATAATAAATAAAGAAGCAAAGTGTACTTCAACCGATACTAAATAAGAATTATAAGGAGAAACTGCTCATGGCAGAACGAAAAGGAATAATGTTATGCTATCCATTTGACGACAATCGTCTTAAGAAATGGAACTCACCAGTAATAGTCCAGCCCAAACTTGATGGAGAGAGATGTAGAGCTATCTGTAATCACGGCTCAGTAAAACTCCTCAGTTCCTCAGGTGCTGAAATAGTTTCAGTTCCTCATATCAATGAAGAACTCTCCAGAATGTTTATGAATTCTAAATTAATTGAATTAGATGGAGAACTCTATACTCATGGTATGAGCTTTGAGGATATCTCCTCTCGTGTCTCTCGCACAGTAAATATTCACGAAGATTATAAGGATATCTATTATCATGTTTTTGATGTAGTAAATAATCTTCCTCAGTGGGAACGAACTTTAGGACTTAAACTTATGATGGAGAATAGTCCTGAACATATTGTGAGAGTTCCTGAAAAAGTAGGAGAAAATTTAGATGATGTAATGGAAATCTATGACTTCATTCTATCTCAAGGATTTGAAGGGATAATAGTTAGAAATTTTCATGGTCCTTATGTTCGTAAACGCTCAACTGATATAATGAAGTTTAAACCTAAGAAAGATGATTACTATAAAATTGTAGGCTGGCGACAAATGATAGATAAAAATGGAAGATCTAAAGAAATGTTAGGAGCTCTAATCCTCACATCAGATGAAGGAACTATGTTTTCAGTCGGCAGTGGAATGAATGATGAGTTTAGAAGTAAATACTGGCCTCCTGAGAAAGCTGATAAGTTACTTGATAAGATTTGTCATATTCAGTATCAGCACTTAACCGATAAAAGAGTTCCTAGATTTCCAGTATTTGTGGAGATTATAGATCCTCTAAAGATTGGAGAATAATATGTCTAAAGTATTTATAGTAAACCGAGGTGGACACGACCACACTGACGCTGAGAGGTTCGGTGAACTTATTTATCTCTCTGAGGGGATAATGAGTAGGTATGGTACTACTCAAATCTATCGTCAGTTTGCTGAGAAACTAAAGGATTCTTCTCCTAATGACTACATACTCCCTACTGGTCTTTCTACTATGGGACACATAGCATGTAGTATATTTACTTTTCTTCATGGTAAATTGAACTTGTTGTTGTATAAGAGTAATTCCAATGGAGGAAAGTATGTGGAGAGGATACTAAAGATGGATGAACTATTAAAGAAAGGAGAGTAAAATGATAAGGAGTAGATTATTAAGAACCTACAGAAAAATTGCTTTAAAATCTACAAACTACGAACTATATGGAGATTCAGGAGTAGATAGTTTAATAAAACTTTGTAAGTGCTATGAGCAGATAATTCTGGTACTTACACAAGAACTCTTAGATGCCAACTTAGTAAAAGACAATAAGGAGATATAAATGACTATAATTCATCACCCCTCATTTGATGTAATAGACTCCTCTAAAATCCAGGAATTTCTAATGTGCCCAAGATATTTCTTTTATAGGTATATGTTAGGCTGGGTTGGTGAGGAGCCTAATCATGACCTAATCTTTGGTGAAGCCTGGCACGCAGCTATGTTACAATTAGCACTTAAGGGATATAGTGAAGAAAATACTGTTGTTGCATTTGGGAAGTTTATGGAAATCTACCGTGCTACCTTTCCTGAGGAAAGTGATGAGCTGTGGGCACCTAAGACTCCTATGAATGCTCTGAAAGGATTAGTAGCTTATACATCCAAGTATGCTAATGATCCTCAGGAATTTGAAGTGCTGTATGCCGAAGTAGGAGGAACAGTTTCTCTCGCTGAGGATAGATTCATCGCCTTTAGGCAGGATACTATATGTCGTGGGAAAGAAGGAATATTTTCCTTGGAGCATAAGACTACTGCTAAATCCTTTAACCAATCTTGGTTCAATCAGTGGTTATTGAAGACTCAGTTTGGTACCTACAATCACGTACTTCACTGTTTGTTTGAGAATGAGAAAATAGAAGGAGTCAAGGTCAACGGAGCTTCATTCATGAAAACTAAACTTGACTTCGAGCGAAGGCTTATAGTTGATAACTTAAGTTATATGCAGAACTGGCAATGGAATACTTTGTATTGGATAGATCAAATCTATTGGAACTATGATAAGCTGAATACCTGTAAAGAAGATGACCCTATTCTATTTTCTTTTCCTATGAATACAGAAAGTTGTACAAAGTATTGGGGATGTAGATATCTAGACTTATGTAGAAGTTGGTCTAATCCCCTTCAGCACTGTGATGTTCCTCCAGTAGGGATGAAGGTAGAGTACTGGAATCCACTGGAAGAAAAAATAACTACTAAAGTAGAAGATGGGAGGATAGTATGAGACCAACTATAAAAGGTTTAGAACAGGAAGTAGCCTGTTTACGGAAACGAAGGGATGAGCTCTTACTAGAGTTAGCAATATTACGTAGTGAGAATTCTAACCTACATGGAGTTGTAAAGATCTATCAACAGATGTCTGTACTTCCTATTGCATGCGAGAAAGTGGTAGATTCTCTTGCCCATGTAATTGTAGAGCTTAAGAGGAAATCCTAAAGAAAGGAGGTGAATAAATGTCTAATCTTGAAATAAAAGTTGAAGCAGAAAGATTGTATCAGCTATACAAAGATGACCCACGAACTGGAAGTTTTAAGGGGATTATTTATGGAGGTTTTGGAACTGGGAAGACCTCTATGTTAAGAACTTGTAGACTTCCACTTCATGTAGATTCCTTTGACCCTGGAGGCACAAAGGTTCTACGAGGAGAAGCTATTCTTAACGGTGTTCTTTATCCTGATGAAATGAGTAGAGGAAATATCATCTGTGATACTAGGTATGAAACTGAGAATCCATATAGTCCTAGTGTTGTTGAGTTATGGGATAAAGAATTTGATCGAAGACTAAGTATGGGATACTTTGACCGGTTAGGAACTTATGTAATTGATAGTATGACTACCTGGGCTCAAGATATTATGTACTTAGTTATGCGTAAGGCTGGAAGGGCAGGTGGAGTTCCTCAGCAAAATGACTATCTTCCGCAGATGACCATTATAGAGAATGCTATGAGGAAGTTCCTTAAACTTCCTTGTGATTGTATTCTTATAGGTCATGATAGTACTGATAAAGATGAGAGCACCGGAAGAATGTTTGTCTCATTAATGATTACTGGAAAACTTGTTAAGAGAGTTCCTATACTATTTGATGAAGTCTGGATGGCTCAGACTAAGGAAACTAGTAAAGGAATAGAATATCAGCTCCTCACCAAGAGCACTGGATTGTTTACTGCTCGCTCGAGATTATGTAATAAGGGTCAGATAGGAATGTATGAACCTTCGGATATTAAAGCTATACTTAAGAAGGCAGGACTTCCTACTGAAGATAAACCATCTCTTTTTCAGGAGGTAACTGATGTTGTATAAGAGAACAAATAAAGCTGGAAATCTTGTGGAGTTATTGTCTGTAGGAGAAGTCTCATTCCTTAGGGCAAAACTGGATGATAGGTTGTATAAGACCTTGCTCATCCTGAAGTCTGGAGAGATAGTTCATGTTAACCTTACTCAACAGGAACTGGATGAACTGGTGCAGAAGGTTGAGCTTCATATGGATGACTATGGAGCTAAAATCTATCGTACATCAATCGTAGGAGGAAAAGGAACTTGTTTACAAGAACACGTTCCTGTGGATAAAGTTCCTGTTCCAACAGAAGAATCTATAGACTCCAGTCCAGAGCTTCCTGATACTCCTCTGGATTCTATGCTTGATGACTTAACCACTAACCCGACTGAGGGTTAGTAATAATTAACTTATTTTATAGGAGGTTTTACAATGGGTTTACTGGACATTAACTTAGGTGATGCGAAAGAACCAAAGGCAGTGGATGCGGATAAAGAATATATCGTCCGCTGGGTTGATACTAATGAAGGTATCGACAAGAATGGACATGCTTATCTTCAGGTTGTCCTGGATGTTCCTCAGGAAGCTGATGCAAAATCCTTCACCCACTTTGTTGGACTCCCTTATGAAGGAATGGAGCCTAAACAGTTGAATAACTGTAAGTGGAGACTCAAACTTCTGATGGAAGCTTTTGGAGTAGACCATACTCGACCCATCAATCTCGATGAGTGTAAAGGTCGACAGGCGTGGGCTATTCTGGGAGTAGACGATAACGACCAGTACGGCAAACAGAATTATGTAAAGAAATTTATTAAACCTGCATAACCTATGGTAATTAAATTTCCATAGGTGAGTCAAAGGTCAAGGTGGCGAAATTGACAAGGTGTGGGTGTAGCTCAGAGGTGGAAATAGATTGAGAGTTGCAACTTAAAATCTATTTATTAACCTTGTCATCGGAAGCACCCGTAGATAGAGACTCTGTCTATCAAAGGTGTAGACGCTACAGCAGGTAGAGAATAGAACGAACCTGCCGCTCGCGAGAATCTGTTCTCATGAGGGTTCGAATCCCTCCCTTGACCCTTTTTTTAATAATCTTTTATAAAAGGAGATAAAGAATGAGACCAAATCAAGTAGAAGACAGAAAGGTATATTATGAACCTTTAAGACCACCAGACGAAGAAAGAGATACTATAGGACAAGAGGCAGTTGTATCTGGTAATAGTTGGTATCATGTGATTATAATAAGAGTAGAAAATGGCTGGAGAATCCAGATCGGATGTAAAGAATTCGTCTCTACCTCTTGGAGTGAGATAAATGAAGCGTTGGTGGAGTACTGGAATAATCCTGAAATGGCACGGAAGAGGTACTGTAATAATAGTCCTAATTGCAGGTAATTTAAATGCCGGACGTGGCGGAATGCAGACGCAAGGGACTTAAAATCCCTCGGTACTTGGTGCCGTGCCGGTTCAAGTCCGGCCTCCGGCATTTAATAACTAAATAGTGCGACCAGCCTTCGGAACTTCGCTAAAAAGTTGGGATAGGTTCGCCCAAAGAAGTCCCAATCCGCATAAGGCAGTTGCACTTAAAGGAGGTCAAGGATGAATAGTTTTTGTTATATCTGTAAAGAATGTGCTGTCCCATGTAAATTATACACAAAAACGCCATCCTGTTTAACCGTTTGTCCGGTTGATGGTGTGGTTGCTGATTGGGAGGAGGTCAAGGATGAGTAAGATGTTAGAAATCAAGGCTTGTGATACATGCTTCGTCCCAAAGTGGAAAACAAAACGAGAGTGGAAGTGTATCTTTTTAAAAGACCCAGTTCCAGGATGTGTTCCACACATAATAGTGGATGGATGTCTTCTCCCCAACAAGCCAGAGCCGATTACAGAGAAAGATTTAGCTTTATTTTGGGTAAAGAAATTAACAGACAAGGAAATTTGTGATGCAATCAACGCCCACTTTTTAAAGTGAGAAGTAGAGCAAACAAAAACCTAGGGTAGGTTATTTTATGAAGGATTTCTACTTCTCACTTACCAACTTAATTAAAGGAGGTGATTAATATGTTAAGAATAAAACTAGCACTTGGTAAAACTATCAACCTTGGTAACTATCAGTCTGCCCGCATAGATGTTGGAGTTGAAGCTGATGTAGATGATAACAATTTACCTGCTGATATAATGGATGAACTAAGAATATTCCTAAAATCTGAACTACATAAATCTATCAACAATAAAGACTGGGATTAAGGAGGTAAATGTGAATGAGGAAAAACAACGTCCTAGATTATCAATCGAACTAACTGAGAAGCAGAACATGGACCTGATGCGTCTCCTTCCTTGGGGAGCTAAAGGTCCATTGTTCTCGTCAATAGTAGATGATGTGATAGAACTCCTGGACAAATATGGAACTATCATAATCGCTGCTGTATTAGATAAAAAACTTAAAGCCGGAGACTTTAAATGTCTACAAGATGCACTTAAACAAGTTCCGAAGAAAGGTAAGAAAAATGTCAACAATAGCTAACCTCAGAATATCTATAAGTGAGATGAGTGAGGAAAGATTATTTGACTTTATTCGTACCTTACGTAATAATAGAAGAGTTTCTATTACTACAATTCCTACCAGAAAGAAATCCTCCAGTAAATCTTCCACACGAACGGTAGATGTAAATACACTATTAGCAAATATGAGTAGCAGTGACAGAGAAACTTTACTACAGATATTGGAGGAAAAGCAAGATGATAAATTATGAACTTAAAACAGTACTCACAGAATCCATTATATCTACTGATAGAGCAAGAACAGACTTGGGGGATATAGATGAGTTAATGAACTCCTTTAAAAAATATGGAGTTATACAACCGTTAGCTGTTATAGACTGTGGTGAGATAGTAAATGATAAAACAGTTTATAGATTGCTAGCTGGTGGTCGTAGATATGAAGCTGCCAAACGAGCTGGGATAAGTGAGGTTCCTGTAAAAATCTACACAGATAATCTTTCTGAAATGATGATGAAGTCTATAGAGTTGGAGGAAAACTTAAGACGTAAAGAACTCACGTTTATGGAAAGGTGTACCCTCACTAAACAAATCCACGAGTTACAAATAGCTATGTACGGGAAGAAGATTTCTACTTCTCCAGATGCTCCTGGTCATTCTATGAGGGACACAGCTGAGATGATGAAGATAAGTCATGTGATAGTTTCTCAGGATATAAAACTTGCAAATGCTATGGAGCAGTTTCCTGATATAGGGTGGGAGAAATGTAAGGACAGAGCTGAAGCTCTTAAGACCCTAAATAAGTTTGAGGAACGTATAGCTCGTTCAGCTCTTTCAGATAGAGCTATGAAACTAAATAAAGAATCTAAGACTAAGAAAATGATTGACTCTTATGTATTAGGAGACTTCTTTGATATGATAAAGGGAGTTCCTTCTGGGACTGTAGACCTTGTAGAGATTGACCCTCCATATGGAATTGACCTTCCTAATATAAAGAAGGAACATGATATGAACTATGGGGATTCTTATAATGAGGTTGATGCTAGTGTATATATTCCCTTTATAGGAAAGGTTCTTGACGAAGCATATAGGGTTATGAAAACTGATAGTTGGCTGATCTTCTGGTTCGGTCCTGAGCCTTGGTTTGATATAATCTACAGTCTCATCAAACAATCAAAGTTTGAGACTCGTAGATTATGTGGTATATGGACTAAGAATAATGGTCAGACTAAACATCCTGACATCTACCTTGCTCAGTGTTATGAGATGTTTTATTATGCTAGGAAAGGAAATCCTACTATTAACTTAGATAAACGTGGAAGAAGTAATATCTTCGACTTTCCTCCAGTATCTCCTACTAATAAAATTCATCCTACTGAACGTCCAGTTCCTTTAATGGAAGAGATTCTTAGAACATTTACGTGGGAAGGTTCAAGAATAGTAGTTCCTTTCGCAGGTTCTGGAAATACCTTAAGAGCTGCCTACAATCTTAATATGTTTCCTATAGGCTATGATTTATCAAAGGAGTATAAAGATGCCTATACAGCGAGAATCTTGGCTGAAGATTTTAATAGTAGTGAGGGAACTGCTGCTTGAAAATTTACTTGAGATTATTCTTATAATAATTCTAAGTTCTATTCTTATATGGAGATTTCTATGAGCATAGAGGATTACGAAAATGATAAAGAAATGAGGGAGGAAGAGCCTGAGAGAAGATGTCCTACTTGTAAATCTAAGTTGGTTCAGACTAAGAGATATAATAAATGTCTAGGAATTGAGCAGACTATTTGGGTCTGCTCGAGTCAGAAGTATCCATCTTGTTTATGAGAGGAGGTAACTGTGTTTGTAGAGATAACTTATTATGTTAACTATCCTGATAGAGGATATAGACAGGTTGTAGTAAATACAGATAGAATACTTTTTATAACTATCTTTGATTACAGAGCTGTCTTATCCTTTGGTGAAAACGATAACTTTAATATACCTCTAAGTGAGGTACATAAGATAATTAAAGGAGGTGATTAAATGATTAAGTGTATAATAACTACAATAGGAAGTATACTAATAGGGAAGGTCTCAATAGAAGATAGTAACGGAATTATTCTATCTGAGCCTCGTGAAGTACAGATAATGCAAGTAGCTTCAAACCAAACTAAGTTTGCTGTCCTTTACATCTTTGGGAGACCTAAAGTAGTATCTATCCCAACTAAAAGTATAATGCTCCACTATGAGTTAACAGATCCTAGTATCCTCTCAATTTACGAGGAGCACGTGAATCAGATAAAGAGAGCTAAACCTGGAGAGATTGAAGCACTGGTCAACAAAAGTAGACACTGAGGTCAGTGATGAAAATCTATGACATATGTAAACAAGAAGTGTTTACCTAAACAATCTAGTTAAAAGGAGGATAAATGTCAATAGTTGTATTAGTGTTCAAGGATGGGAAGTTAGAGTCAGTTGTAGATTCAGATCACTATAATCTCACTGATGACTTTAGACGTACACTAGAACAGATGGTAGAACAATTAACAAAGGAATAGATGAAAGGAGAAGTATCATGACAAAAGAAGAATTTGAACTCATTATCAAGAAGCTCAATCAAAGACTCTCATCGTTAAGGAATGTAAAAGGAGATGAGTATGCTCCAGGTTCAGATCGGTTACAAAACTTCAAGACTGCAGCTGAGATGAACCATGAGACAGTTCCGTCAGCTATCTGGGGAATGTTAAGCAAACATATAGTCTCCTTAGCTGACATGATAAGAATGGAATACAGGAGTCGTAAAGGAAGAGTAGAATTCTCAGAGAAGGAATGGGAAGCCAAACTCTTTGATGCAATAATCTATCTCCAACTCCTTTACGCTGCGCTGAAGGAGGATAAAGAATGACTAAAGAACAGTACTTCAAGCAAATAGCTGAAGTTGTAGCTTCTCGTTCTAAGTGTCTCTCACGCAAGATAGGAGCTGTTATAGTCAAGAATGATGCTATAATCTCTACAGGATATAATGGTCCTCCTAGAGGAATTCCTCACTGCGGACCTACTGAATGTCCACGTAAAGGACTTGGATATGGTAGCGGAGAAGGACTACATCTGTGTCCAGCTACTCATGCCGAAGCTAATGCTATAGTCCAAGCAGCTAAATCAGGAGTTAGTACTAATGGAGCTACTATGTATCTAACCTGTGGAGTTCCGTGTAAGAGCTGCTTAGGGTTGATTATCAACTCAGGGATAAGTACTATTTACTGTACTAGTAAAGATCTATATGACGAGATATCTAAGTATATCTCAGAGTATAGTGGAATAAACTTTATGCTTTATGATTAACCTACGTTAAATAAATTACCATAGGAGATGTAATGAAACCTAGAGCATCTAAGGTTCCTCCCAAGGGAGATCTTGATACTTCTATTATGGCTCTCGTTGGAGAACAGCCTGGAAGAACTGAGGTTCGTAGACGTGAACCTTTCTGTGGTCCTGCAGGAGACGAACTTGAGAAGGACTTAACTGCAGCAGGAATTCCTCGTTCTCAGTGTTATATTACTAATACATTTAAGGACTTGGATTTTCCCCTCGACTATTATGTTAAGTATTCAAAGAGTCAGATCCTATATTCCCCTGATGGATTTGAGTATCTTCAAATACTTAAGGAGGAACTACTTCGTTGTAAAGCTAATATAATTGTAGCTGTTGGTGGAGTAGCTTTACATGCTCTTTGTCAAAGGACTGGGATAACTAAGTGGAGGGGTTCGATTATAGAGTCAACCCTCATACCAGGACGAAAAGTGATTCCTATTATTCACCCCTCCACAGTTATTCCACCTAAGAATCAATTCCTCAACAAGAGATTAATCATCTTTGATTTGATGAGAGCTCTTGAGCAGAGTCAGTTTCCTGAGCTTAGACTCACTCCACGAGAAGTTCTTATAGAACCATCCTACTTTGACTGTATAAGATACTTAGAGTTCTGTATTGAGAAAGGATTAGATGGAACTATTATAGACTTCGATATTGAAGTCTACAAAGAAGAGATCTCTTGTATAAGCTTTGCTTTTACTGATAAAACATCTATGTCCATTCCTTTTATTAAAGCAGATAGGGATGGAACTATAATTGATTACTTTACTCCAGACCAAGAGATGGAGATATGGAAGAAGATTGCAAGTATCTTAGAAAATCCTGATATTACTAAACGAGGACAGAATCTGACATTTGATTCTACTATTCTTCTTGCTAAGATGGGAATAAAGGTTCATAATATAAGAGATGTTATGGTGAATCAGAAGATTATCCTCCCTGATTATCCTGTAAGACTTGATTTCTCTACTTCCATTCACACAGATATTCCCTACTACAAGGATGATGGAAAGAAATGGTTTAAGATTGGAGGCTCCTGGAGAACCTTCTGGCACTATAATGGACTCGACTCCATTGCTACCGGAGCTTGTGAACCAGAACAGATTAAAGATATTATAAATCAGAAGAATGAGAAGACTGTTGAGAGACAGACTAAGATAATCGAACCTCTCGTTTATATGTCTACTCGTGGAGTAAGAGTAGATGTTGAAGGGATGAAAGCTTATGAGGTTAAACTAACCGAGAGACTTAATGTACTCTCTGATGAACTTCGTTCGATAGTAGGCTCATTCAATAAACTTCCATCTCCTCAACAACTCTCTCATTATTTCTATTCAGTCCTAGGTCATAAACCTTATCTCAAGAAGGGACATATAACTACTGATGATACTGCTCTCATCCGTTTAGCTAGACAGGGAATCAAGGAAGCTTCAATGGTTAAAGAACTCAGAGCTCTGAGGAAGGTCGTCTCTACTTATGTCAACGTAGATAAGGTAAGTGATGATGGAAGACTTCATTGTTCTTATAATCCTGTAGGAACTAAGACTGGACGAATCTCCTCGAGCGAAGATATATTTGGTAAAGGAACTAATCTACAAAACTGGCCTCATACACTACTCAAATTTCTCGTTGCTGATGAAGGATGTGTATTCTATTCCCTTGATCTATCTCAAGCTGAGAATCGTATTGTTGCCTATGTAGGTCGTGTTCCTCGTATGATTCAGGCGTTTGAGAATAATGAAGATGTCCACCGTCTTACTGCAGGACTGATCTTTGGTAAGCCTCCAGAGGAAGTCTCAGATGAAGAGGGCTCAAGTAGTATTGGAGGAGGAAAATTCTCAGAGAGATTTTGGGGTAAGAAGTCTAATCACTCCTTCAACTATGACGAGGGATATAAGAAGTTTGCTCTCATCGCTGAGATTATGGAAGGTGAAGCTAAGTGGTTGATTGAGAGATATCATTCTATCTATCCGGAGGTGAGAGGAGTATACCACCAGAACATTAGACTTCAACTCGCAAAGGATAGAATGATTACTAATCTTATGGAGAGACGTAGAGTGTTCACAGATGGTTGGGGAGATGATTTATTCAAGAAGGCCTATGCTCAAATTCCTCAGTCAACTGTCGCAGATATAATTGATGAGAGGGGATTGATAGAGGTATATTATAATCAGGATAGGTATAGGGAGAGTGAACTCATTATGCAAGTACATGATAGTGTAGTACTCCAAATACCAATCTCCTTTGGATGGAAGAGACATGCTGAGATTCTTCTTGACTTGAAGAAGTCTCTTGAAATTCCACTTAATAATGGAGAGACTGAGTTCTCAATCCCTGCTGATATCTCCATGGGATTAAACTTGTATAAAGAAGAAGGTAAAGATATAAAGCATAATAAAACTCCTAAGTCCGTTGATGAACTTGCTGTCATTCTGGAGAAGAACTATAATGAACTAATTACGAAACACGAAGAGGACTTAAATGAGTATATTGAAAAGACATCTGAAGGACTGGTTGACGAGTTACCTGGAGTATACGGAGAACAGTGAGCCTCCTAGATTGTTTAGAACATGGACTGCACTCAGTGTAATAGCTGGAGCATTACAGAGGAAATGTCGACTCCCTTGGGGAATGTTGACATTCTTTCCTAATATGTATGTAGTCCTTGTTGCTCCACCTGGTCGAGCTAGGAAGGGTACAGCTATGGGACCTGGGCTAACCTTTCTTGAGGACCTAGGAGTTAAGTTAGCTGCTGAGGCAACTACTCGTGAATCTTTAATTAGAGAGTTGAGGAACTGTAATGACAATATCGTACACCCTGATGGAAAGATCGAGTCTCATGCTTCACTCACGATTTACTCTGAGGAGCTCACAGTCTTCTTGGGTTATCAAAATAGACAACTTATCAACGATCTTACCGACTGGTATGACTGCCGATCAAGATGGGTATATCGTACAAAGAACATGGGGACTGACGACATTCTGGGAGTGTGGGTTAACCTCTTTGGTGCAACAACTCCAGACATGATTCAGACTGCTATGCCTATTGAGACGATAGGTGGTGGATTAGCTTCTCGAATGATCTTCGTATATGAGCATAAGAAAGATAAGATAGTCCCTTATACATTTCTCACTCCTGAGGAGATTGCTATAAGAGAGAATTTAATGAAAGACCTTCAGCAGATTCATATTCTCCAAGGAGAGTTTAAACCATCTCAGGGATTTATGGAGATGTGGATAGATTGGTACACTGCTCAAGGGGAAGCTCCTTTTATGGATGATAAGTTGGCAGGCTATGTTGAGCGAAGACCTGCCCATACTCTTAAATTGAGTATGGTCCTTAATGCATCAAGAACTAATTCGATGATCTTGGAAAGAGAGGATTTTGAGAGAGCAGTGGATATTCTAGCTCGGACAGAACAGAAGATGCCCCTAACCTTTGGAGGAGTTGGAAAGTCTAATTCCTCAGACACTATGCATAAAGTAATGACTGAGATAGCATTACAGAAGGAATGTACTGTCTCTCATCTGATGGGAAGGTTCTATCGTGATATAAGTAAATGGGAATTAGAGAAGATGATAGAATCTCTCGAGGTCATGGGATTTATTCAGCTATTCTTTAAAGAGCATCAGATGATGATAGTATATAATCCTAAGTGTAAAGTAAGTAATAACTTTGAATAAACCTTTGTTAATTAAATTACCATAGGAGGATAGTATGAAAGCTGTACTAAGTATAGAAGGAAAAATAAAAATAACTGCAGGAAGAATAGAACAGGGAGAAGCCAAACTTATAATAGAGTTACTGCAGATTAATGGAAAGCGAAATCAGATGGTTAGGAGGATAGTTAGAGAAGGAGATACAATAACTATAAGACAAATAGGAATTGTACTTAACCTTACTAAACTTCGTGGAGGAGATGAGCTATGAAATCTACACAATTAATAGAACAGATTCAACAGAGGTTCTTTGATAAACTTGAGATGAAGACTGGATGGGGAAGGAATGAGGTCAAGCAGTTATTTCTGGAGACGATTATAGAAGTAACCACTGACCTCATTGATAGAGAGGGAGGTTAGTATCCTCCTTCCCCATATCCTTCCTTACCATACCCACTCTTATATCCTTCTTTATAACCACCTTTCTCTTTCTTAGGCCTATTCATATAAGTAAGATATTTAGCAACATCTCCTGATTCCACGAGATCTTTAATTTCCTTAAACGCTGAAGATCCAGGGACTAATCCAAGTGCAGACTTACCAAGGTTCTTAGCTGCTCTCTCAATCTGCTTTCCTTGATCTGGCTGACCATTAGGCCATAGAGCAATCATTAGTTTTGCAACATCTATCATCACTCCAGGAACATATCCAAAGCCTTGAGGCATAGCTCCAATCAGCATACTATTAGTATAGTTAATTCCTGTAGTATAAGCAAGACCTGAGAATATTAGAAACTGTACTGCTGTCCTCGCAGCACCAGCTCCATTTCTCTCTTTAACCATCCTATAAAGATGATCTGCATACCAAAGTCCCCAAGAGGAATACTGAGTCAAGAGTTTTCCTTCAGGAGTCTTCATTATATAAGGAAGATCAACTCCATATAAGAACTGAGTATTAGCTACACACTTCTCCCCAGCTTTAATCCAATAGCTCTCAGGAAGATTAGGATGATTAGTTTTAGCCTTAAGATATCCCGTAGCAAAGGCAGTATAGGTGTTATCATTCTCAGCAACCCTATACAACGAGAGCATTGTATCTCGAACCTGCTTAGATGCTCTAGTAAATCCTGATGCTCCCATAGCAGATTCCTCAGAGATAAACTCCTGAAGTCTCGTCTTCATTACATCAGAACGAGAAACTGCATTTTTAATCTCAGCGGAATGAGCTGCCATTCGTCCCTTAAGATACGCTCCAGTCCCATACTCATTTACAATAAGCCACTGCTGAGTCCAGTTACGGATTGCTAACTTAGGTCTCAATCCCATGAAGGCAGCGTAGTTCAGATCCATAGTAGAGGAAGCAAACTCCCTAAGATATCTCCTCCCTTCGTCTCCTTTGAATCCAAACTTCCTTCCAAGGAAATCTACTGATCTATTTACCATCTTCTCAGAGGTTGTAGGTCTCTTCCTAATCACAGTGTTAATCCATTTAGCTGCCCATATCCTACGTTCCTTAGACATCTCCTTCATCAATGGACCTATCTCTTGAATCGCAGGATTGAAGAACTTCTTCCTGAATCCAGATCTTATATAACGAGTGAGAAGAAGTCTAGCATTCTCTTCGGTATCTTTAAGTTCTCCAGTTCTTCTATTCTCAGCCCAAAACTTGAACTCTCTAATTCCTTCAGCCGAGAAGACCCAGTTGATTATATCATTCTCGTTGGAGAACTTCTTTACTCGAGGAGAATACTTCTCTACTTCTGCCTGAGTAATTCCGAGAGCATTATAGAGTTTTTTATAAACTGCAGTTAAAAGGTCTGAGCGTCTGAGAAGTTCAGGTTCAAGTTGATCTCTAGTATATTTTCCCTCTCTGTATCTCGTAATAGCTGTACACTGTTCAGCAGTAAGTCCATCAAAGATTTTCTCAGCAAACTTATAGTATGGAGCTACAGCTTCCATATACTGCCATTCGGCTCTTCGAAAAGGTTCTACAAATTTATTTCCTACTACTCTCATAGCAGGAGCGAAGAAGCTAAACAGAGACATCTTTCCATTATCATTTCTCATTGAGCCGAACTCAACAACTGCGCCAGTTACTCGGTCGACTAACTTATCATTGAACTCTCCTGGTTTCATTCTTAAAGCAGCTCCCTCGACAGCGATGTAGTTTTGGAGGTCACTACTATCTGCATCATAGAGTTTCACTGCTCTATTAAGAGCTTGCTTTGCTCGATCTGAAACATTAGGATTATCTCTAATAGTACTTACTTCAGGAAGCATACTATCAGGCTGATAACCGGCTAATTTAATCTTGAGTTTATCTGCTTCTTCGTGGGAGAGTTTAGTGAAGTCCCTCTTCTTGAATCCAAAAGTATTTCCACTCATAATCCTGAGATCTTTTTCACTAAGACCTTTATACATTCCCATCTTCTGGATATCTTCCAAGTCTACCTTAGTCATATTACTCTGCTTAAGAGCTCTCTTTTCTGCATATTCTCGAGAGAGTTTTTTATCGGTAGAGTATTTTTGACTAAGTCTATTAACTACTTTATCTACTATATTATCTGTAGGTTCAACAGGTTTCTCCTCTTTTCCCCAACTAACCATACCTCTCTGCCCAACTTTATCTCCCCAAGTAGTAGCATCCTTCCAGGTCTTACGAATAAACTGCTTAACATCTTCCCAAAGGTCTCCAACAATCTCCTTCATCCTCGAACGGAACTCTCTGTATTTAGTCTTCCCTTCAAGGACTACTCCTCGGGCGATCTTCTGAAGGTTCTCGTATGAAGGAGAAGCCTTGAGTAACTCCATTGACTTCTCATAGACTTGCTGAAGTCCCAGCATATCTAAAGTTATAGGCTTAGGATGGAGTTCTCTCCAACTCTCCATATCTGTTCTATCTATCTCATCAAGACTCAGTTCGAGTAGATCATCTAATCTTCCTTCCTCTTGATTTATTCCTTCCATAGCCCACTTCTCTGAGGCTCTATTATAAAGTTCCTTTAATGTATCTATTCCTTCAGGAGGAATCGTCCCAGGATTATCCTCGAGTTCTCTAAATCTTGCAAGAATTCTCTCCTCATCAACTTCTCCAGTCTTCTCAAACTTTCCAATCTCTAATCCAATATTCTTAAATAGAGTTTTAGGATTACTCTTCTCAACTTTTGTTACTATAGGTTCAAACTCCTGATTAATAACCTTCTCTTCGATTGGAGTCTCAGGAGTCTCTTCAAATACTTTCTCCTCCTCAAGAGGATAAGTCCTCTCCAAGTCAATATTCTTAAAATCCAGAGCAGCTTCGATCATAGCTTTCTTCTCTGGATCACTTTTGAACTTTTCTAAGTACGAGTTAAGAACTTCCGTTGGAAGATCTTCAAGTCCTATTCCTTCCTCTTCAGTCATTAATCGTTCGACTTCAGAAGGAGGAGCTTCGAATTTAGGAGTCTCTTCTCCTTTGGTAATTAAATTACCAGAGGTGGATTCGGGTGGAGCTTCCTTTGGAGGAACTTGAGTTCTCTTTCTTATCGACTCAAGGACATTCTTCCCACTTCTCCACTCTACTGCTTCATGGAGGAGTTGAGTTCTAAATGAGGATTCAGCAAGAGCAGTTTGAAGTTCATGACTATGAGGATCTTTCTTAAACTCCTCTATTATCTTTGCTCCTTCAGCATCAGCTTTCTTAGCCAACTCATTAAGTCGAGCCATCTGTTCTGGAGTAGCATTCTCTCCAAATGCTATAGCTTCCTCAGTATTCTTAAACTCAGGAATTTCTACCTCTGGAGCCTTCTCAGTTGGAGAAACTTCCTCTGCAGGAATACTCTTCTCGAGCTGAGTAATAACATTCTTTTGACTCTGACGATTAGTAATCTTCTTATAATCTTCCACTCCTCTTGCTTTGAGAATCTCATTAAACTTCTCCTCTCCTAACTTTTGTTTGAGCTCCTCAACTTTACTAGTATACTTCTCATTTTTAGTCTCGTTCTTCGAGACCTTAATTTCTAAAGATGCTTTGTATTGATCTTCAGCAGCTTTTAGATTTCGATATTCAAGTTCCTCTTTTGCATAAGGAACATTTCTACTTGCATCAAGTTCAATAGTCTTCTGAGCAATATGTCTATAAGGACTCTTTTCATGAGCAGCTTTTATTTCAGGAGTTACTAGAGGAATTACTTCTCCACTCGGAGGAGGTCCTTTTGGAGCAGGCTCATTAGGAAGAACTGTGGACTCATCTCCTATATCTTTGACAATATCATTAGCTTGTTTCTCAACCTCAGGATTATCCTTCAACTCTTTATTTAAGTCTTTTTCTAATTTATCTATCGACTTAGGATATCCATGCCAGAGCATCATAGCTGTAAATGCTCCTTCGCTCACCTCATCCCATATGTCTCTGTTCTCTTCAGGAGACCCAGGTCTACTTCTCAGTAAAGCTGCTCCAACTGCAATCCTAAGAATTCGTTTAGTAGGTACTGCACCTCGAGCCAATCCTACTTTCCCACCAGTAGTCGCACCTTCTACGAACGCCTGACCTGCTCTTTGAGCTGCTTCTTCAGGAGTCTTACTCATAGCTATATTTCCAGCTTGCTCAGTTGTAGCTCCAACTCCAAATTGCACTCCTTCTCTTACCATTCCTGAGGCGATTCTCCTTGACCATGTCTTAGCAAGGGCATTACTCAAGAAGGGAAATAATCTCATCATAGCTTTAGACGTCAACTGAATTGCAGCCTTAGGTCCTCCAACTCCTATATAACCTAATGCTTGACCAATACCTACTCCCAACTTTTCATATCCCTGAGCTTTCTCAGGATTCCACTTACCTGGAAAGAATACATCATTCATAGTCTCTCCAGGCTGAAGCTCCGTCCCAGTAGCTTTCATAAGGGCTGCTTGAGGCAACTGTCCAGTAGCTGTGTTAAGGAACTGAGCAGTTGACCTCTTAAGCAACCCTTCTACAGAAGCCGCTTCGACGGGAGCCGCACTGCTGCCTTCTGGCAGAGGTTTTCCTTCAGTATCTACATTTAAAATAGGAATCCCTAATTGACTAAATGAATTAGAATCTCCCTGTAAAGGAGGAGTTTCTCCAGGCTTAGGAATATATCTCGCAGTAGGAATAACAGGCTCAGGAGTCTTTAAAGAAGTTCCTTCTCCTAAGACTTTATTCATATAATCCTGAGTCTCCTGAGGTATTATACCTTTCCGTATATTTCCAACTCCTGCATTATAGGCAGCTACTGCTTTACCTACATCTCCATTAAACTGCTTTATAAGACTAGAAAAGTGCTCAGCTCCAACTCTAATATTCTCCTCAGGGTCAAAGGGATCTCCTTTGCTATAATCTTCCCAGGTCTTAGGCATAATCTGCATTAATCCCTGAGCACCTTTAGGAGAAATAGCCTTAGGATTTCCTGCACTCTCTGTGTGCATCATCTTCTCAAGTAGATTAGGATCGACTCCATAAGCACTAGCATGTTTCTCTATAATCGGTCTATAAGGATTCTCTTGAGAAGGAGTATTTCCAAAGACGTCTGCATCCACTGTAGGAATTCCCAGTTGGTCGAATAAGCTCATTTCTATTTTCCTCTCAGTTGGGAGTTCTCAACTAACATTTGTTGATAAGCTTCATACAAATCAGGAATCTGTTTAGCATCAGCATACTTCTGAACCATGCCTTTAGTCCAACCCTTAGGAAGAGTAATAAACTCAGCCTTTGTATCAGGCCACCAATCCTTCTTCTTCCCTGGCTTGTAAATATATCCTGCATTGTCTGGTAAGTATTTATTAGCATGGGTTTCTGGAGTAACTAATCCAGTCTTACTCTCAGCTGTTGTAAGAGCTCTCTCTTGTTCAGTTAAATCTCCAGGTCTTGGAGGAGTAGGTTGAGCAATATGTCCAACTTCTCCACCTTGAGACTGCACCATCTTAGCATAGTTGTTCCATTCTCCTTGAGGAATAATCCTAGTATCATTTACCATCTTTCCATCAACTCCAGGATAGTGGAATTGAAATTGTACAAGTTTCTCTGGTTGAGGAACTCCTCCACTATGAGGCATCTGACCTGTAGGCACTAATCCATATGGAGTCTTATACATCAACCCCTGTTCAGTTGCTACGGTATCATATATCTTAGGATCGTGATGTATAGGAATTCCAAGGTTTCTCACCTGACCAGTAACCTCGTCAACTAACATATAACTGTCAGCTCCCTCAACTATCCTTCCTGCTTTAGGCCCTAGCATCTCATTTAAGAATACAAGAGTTCTTAACGATTGATCTTGACCTTGAGCCTGTCTACCAGCCAGAGCGTCTATCATTTCAGGAGTGAGCCCTGCATAATCAGCTCTGGTCAATCCTGCAGGGCTACCTTGAAAACCCGAAAGAGCTTTCATAAAATTAGACCAAGGATTAGATGCTTCTTCTACTCCTCCTGGTGTTGAAGGAGTACTTGGAGTATTAGAAGTAGGTCCTACAGAAGGAGAACCTAATGTGAGATCTCCTTGTCCTACTCCTCCAACTTTAGTACCAGGTCCCACTCCTGGAACTGGACCTGTATTTCCTTTAACAGTAAAAGTCCCATCTGCATTTTGAGAATAACTCGTAGGACCTTTCTCTCCATCAGGAGTCAATCCTCCAAGAGCCTTGATAAGAGTATCCATATAAGAATTCTTTTCTTGAGTAGCTTTCTCCTGAGCCTTACCATAAATATTAGACATATTTATAGCAGTTCCAGCTTGTCCAAGTCCTTGTTGCCAAGAATCTTTTGGAGAGACAGCTGACCCAATTAATCCTAGGGCAGAGCCTAGTGCACCCCAGTTAAATCCTCCTCCAGTAGATCCTCCTCCACCTCCTCCTAAACCACTAAACAAAGAAGTCCAGTTCATTTCAATACCTCCTTTACGTAAATATTCCTGCAATTCCGAGTATAGAACTTACACCACCTAAGATTCCACCAAGAACACTTCCACCACTACTATCAGAACCTTTAGTTTTAGTTGTAGTTGCTCCAGTAAGTGAACCAACTGCAGCTCTTTCCATATCAAGAACTGTAAAAGGCCACAGTTTATTCTTGATAAGTTGCTCATAATTATATCTATCTACATCAAGCTTAGCTGCAAAGAACAGTTTCATAATCTCTGAGTAGAGTTGAATAGCGTGTTTATTCCACTCAAGATGAACTTTCCATCTTTCAGTTGCAGTAGGAATAAGGTGATATCTTAATTCAGCACTAAACTTAGAGACTGCCTTTACCTTATCTGTCTCGATTAGAGCCTTCCCTATAATAAATGCACTACTCTGTAATGCGTTAATATCATGAAGTCCTGACTCGAATTCAGGAATTACATGAGTAGCTATATCATCATCTAATAAAGCAGATTCAGCTTCTACAAGGTCATTCACTGCAGCTGCATTTACTGTCTCCTCGAAGATCTGGTCAAAGAGTACATCTACATCTAATCCTGCCACAAACTTCCCATACATATCATAGAGGGATGGAAAACTAGCTAAAACATAACCTGTTCCAAAAAACCCTGCGTCAACAGGAATTGTAGCAAAAGTAGTAAGAGGAGAATCATCCTTTAAAGATTGAACATAACTCTTAGTAGTATTTAATAACCACTCATGAGCATCTTCGAGATAGGGAGCATACCTGATAGTCGTCTTAGAAGAACCGCTACTTCCACCTTTTCCGCCACCCATGTCAGCCTCCTATATACTTATAGGTTACAAGAACTTCTTTAAATCCAAGTTCTAGCATCATATTCTGAGCTCTTGGATTATGAGAGTATCCATATACTATTACATTATTATCCTTATCTAAACATCCTTGAGATCTTCCAAAGTCCTTGACGAAGTTAAAGAAGGTCCTCCATTCAGCTTGGAGTTTAAACGAGTAGAGACATTCCAAACTCAGTGATCTCTGTCCTGTGAATTTATCTAAAAGAATTGTTGTAATAACTATAGCTTCTACCTTCTCTCCATCATCACTCAGTTTAAAGAAACACTGGTAATTATCTGCAAGGAGTTCTGCTAATGCCTTATTACATACAGCAGGAATATCCTCTGTAGGTATTGCAAATACTTTGATAATAGAAAATTTTATAAGTTCCCAAAACTTTGGAATCTGAGTTGAAAGAAGTCTAATTATCATTTATAACTCCTATTATACTAAGATGGTCAATCTCAAAGTCTGCATAGGTTGCAGTCTTAAGTCCAAATCTAAACTCTATTCCAGTACAGAAGAGATGAGCTACTCCTCTGGGACTCACATAAACCCAAGGGAGTCTAGAGAATGCAGTAGTCTTATTCATTCTCCATTCTATTGAAGCTTGCATTTCGATAGAGAGATCCACTCCAATTTCTAATGCCTCAATAGTTTTAGTCTTTCTAGTTTTCATATCGTGAATATCTGTCCACTTCTCAAAGGAAGGAATAGATATAGTCGTAGGAGCAACAACATAAAGTGAGCCATCTCTAATTCCAATTCCACTTACATTCACTGGGCCTGAGGTCATACTACCTGTTCGGACATTATAGATAAATCCATAAGTTCCATCACAGATATAAATAAGACCAGTATTCTCATCTAGCGACATCACTATCTTACTTCCAGTCATTGGAGAGAGGAACTCGGAATAGTCTAATAGTTCTAACTTCTCAGACAATTTCCAGAGCTGTCCTTCTGCATCAATAAAGAAGTGAGCTAAGTTATCCTTTAATCCAATAGCTGCTCCCTTCCCTTTAAGACCTACAGTATAAATGGTCTTGTAGCCATAAGTAAATCCAAATTTAGTACTTGATTTAGCTAAAACAGAAACTCCATTTTCACCATAGGCTACTGGAGTATTACCAAGAGGCATAATCTTCCAGACATATCCACTCCAATCAAGTGGGATATCTCCAGATTTATTAGTCTTATCCTTCGAGAAATCCACACTCCCAAACTTAGCCCACTGTACCCAGTTTTTCCTAGGACTTAATAAAAGTAATGTTCCAGAGATACTACCTATTCCAGTGAGAGTATCCCCTACAGTACCACCTACATTATATCCTCCACTAATTACTCCAACAGCGGTAAGTGTAGCAGTATCTGCGAGATAGTTGAAGTTCGTACCCGAGATTGTACAGGTAGCTATAAACTCATTATCAGCATCAAAGACCATGTCTAATGCATGATTAATAGGGACCTGGTCAAGAGGCCAAGAGGTAGCTACTCCACTCAGTCTACAAAAACTAGAGAGAACCTCAGCTGTTATTGTCGTAGTCATTGTAGTTCCTTAGGTAGTAAGTTGAACAGTCGGACTCGTGATAGTAAATGTTCCACCATCAGGTTCCGTCCCTTCGCCTCCAAAGTCAATATATCCAACGATTGGATCATTAGTTACTGTATCATCTATGATACACGCTCCAGGAGTTGGACCTATAGGACCTCCACTAGCTACCCACTGAGGGTTAGACCAAGTAATTACTGCTTTATAAAGTGTATCATTTCGAGTAACTGAGATTCCAGTAAGGGCCTTAGTATACTGAGTATAGCCATTTCCAGTAGCTAACTCATACGCCGAGATATCAGCATACTCATGATAACTTCCTTGGTCAAAGGTAAATCCAGTGTTCATTAAAATAATAAGAAAACTATCAGTATCTACATCTATCTCCCCCTTCGCCATCAAGTATAAAAAATTCTGAGCTAATTCACTAGACATTTTGACCTCCTATGGTAATTAAATTTACGTAGATTCATAAACACAACAGTCATGAGGATCTAAAAATTCCCCAGTTCCACCTCCACTAGTTCCAAATCTATCTATATACTCTCCACTAGTAGTATATACTCTAACTCCATGATTAGAGACAGAGTATACTATATAAACTTTATCATCATAAATAAAGAATCCATGAGGTACTCCCTCACTGGAGATAGGAAACTCACTCATAAAAGTTCCTGCTAAAGACCAAATACTAATCTTAGTATCATTACCGTTTGTAACAAGAATGTAAAGAGTATCATCATACGCCTGCATTCTATATCCCGCTACAAACTTGCCTGGACCTGTACCATACGCACCAAAGTAGCCTAGATATGTTCCACTAGTATTATACATTTGAACTCTAAATCCAGTAGAACAATAAATAAGGCTACTAGTAACTTCTATCCCTAATGCAGTTCCCCAAGAGCCGCCTAATAAATGTCGAGTATTAAAACTACTTACATAATTTCCAGCAGTGTCATAGACAATACACTTATAAGTTTTTGCATCAACTACATAAACATAGCCATTATAGACACACATATCCCAGCCTTGTTCCCACTGTCCATCCCCAGTTCCATGAGAGCCTATAGTTCTAAGCAAATTTCCACTTAGGTCAGTTACCATAATGGGAGCACCATAAGCGAGTGTAAAAACTTCATCATCCTCTATGTCTATAGCCCTTCCATAACTATCTATTTCACTATCAAATATATAACTCATGTCCCATTTTAGTGTCTTGCCTCTATTAGAATCACAGACATAAATCATAACATCAGCTACTTCAGGAGGGATATAAGGAGTCGACGGAACTACCACTTTATGCCAGTGTCCACAAGGAATATGTCTATCACTACTTCCAGAAGAATATCCACTCCCAGGAAGGTTCCACACTTGTGGTTCAGCACTACGATTATCACTATAATTAATAATCTTACTTGGATTGGGTTGCCACCTAGGATTATTTAAGTATCCCCATTTATCTCCTTGTTCAGTAAACTCCCAAGGACCTTCATTCTTATAGTCCTTCCAGTCTCCGTATAGAATAGTTTTTCCATCATCTATTCCACAGACATAAGTAATAAGATTAAGAGTTCTCAAGAGAGTAGTAAATGAGACATTGAGACCTACATTGGTTATATACTTAGTTAAAGTTAAAGCCTTACAAGTAGCTAGTACTGTTGTTGCTCCGATAATAGCAGCTCCATAAGTAGTAAGAGTAAGACTAGCCGTAGTACAATCTACATCAGTATCTCCTGAAGCAACATCCCAGGTAAGAATTATTTTACCATCTGCTCCACTACCTCCAGTTCCAGGGGTTGCATCTCCAGAACCTCCTCCTCCACCTCCATATCCTGAATCTGGCGCATTGCCACTAGATGCAAGTCCTCCTCCGTCTCCACCCACTCCTGCACCTGCAGGCTCTGTACCATCAGGAAATGTAGGAGTACTATATGCAGGAGATGCCCCATCAGCTACTCCATCTGCACCAGTACCAGCAGAAGATCCCCCATAACCTCCATAACCATTTACACTACCAACCCTTCCATACTCTCCATATCCTCCATCGTACTTAACATCTCCATATCCATTAGCTGCAAGTCCTCCCGCCCCACCTCTAGCATCTGGACTTGCTCCAGATTGTCTATATCCTCCAGCACCACCTTCAGCTACACAACCAAAAGCATCATTAGAAACAAACCAGGTATCATCACCTGCCGAACCATTTACATTACCTGAGCCTCCAGCTCCTCCAGCTCCCACCACAAAACTATAGTTACCAGTAGGAGACGATATAGTCAATTTGCTATATGCTCCTCCTCCTCCACCACCAGCTCCACCATCTATCCCAGAGTTAGCTCCACCACCTCCTCCTCCCGCGCCCCAACACTCTATTACTAGATTATAGGCTCCAGTAGGTGTACTCCAAGGACTTGAATCTGAAGTTGTAAGAGTCTGAGTAGTCATAGTCTTATGAGATCGTAAAGATTCCTGATCCGTTCCAAGTTATAGTTAACGCTCCAGCACTCATATCTACTGGACCTCCAAGATCTACAAATCCTAATGCATCTTTACCCGCATCAGTGTAATTGTAGATAATTCCCCAGTAGGCATCTGTATCATTAGACGCATCTTGGGCCCAAGTAGGATTCGTAGTAGAATCAAATGTCATAACTCCAGCAGCTTGAGTAACTAAATCAGCTAAAGCTCCTAAGTCAGTCCCTCCAGCTACATACGTTCCACTATCTCCTACCTCAGTAAAATCACCGAGCACTGGAGAAGCAGTTGCTACAGTTGGGGTGGTAGTATTATCACATATAGCGATATAGAAGTGGTCTGTGCTAGCCCAATCTCCATCGAGCATCTTTGCTCTCGCTTCATTAAAGATACCTACATCGCCTCTAGCCATTTTATACCTCCTTAAAGTTCACTTAAAATAGAAGCTATTGTTGGAGCTCCAATAATAATCTGCTTATTAAAATCACAGATTGCCTCACAAATAGGAACGTCCGAAGATGTAGCATAAGCCTTAGTCTCAGGATTTCTCTCTACTGCTACAACTCCATTACTCATATAAACGTATTCACCTACAGCTACACAACTCCATAGATTTCCTGCAGTAGTAGTAAGCTTAAGAGTTAGAGTACTAGGAGGAGTAAACTCATAAATTTTAGTACTTCCACATACTAGAATAAGATTAGGAAATGTAAAAATCTGAGGATAAGGAAATCCATCAGTAATTACTGAGGTATCAATCCTAGTTAAGGACTCCTGTCTTACTAGAGCTCCATCCCTTCCTATCACTCCACTACATACTACATCAAATGGAGTATTACGAGGAGAATGAGAAGAAGGTCTCAATCCTTTCATTAAATCTTCAGGAGTAAGAGAAAGAGTAAATTTCTCATCCATTCCATAGTAGGCTCTTTTTTCAAGGCTGATTTCCATTAGAGTTCTCCATGAGTTCCTGTATCAGGTACTTTAGGAATATCTTTCATATCTAGGGATTTAGAATCTGCAATAAGTTTCTTAATTAATGGAACAGCTTTTTCAACAATCTCCTCTTGGGAGAGAAGGGGATTATTTCCTTCTGTATTTAGAAGACCAGAGGCTACGAGTTTAGGATGCTTTTTAAAGTCTGGATCCTTCGAGAGCACTGCCTCTTTAATCTTCATATTATTCATGTGTTGAGTTATAAGATTCCCTATAATATCAGGCATAGAAAGAAGGAATCTTTCCTGGAATTCTAAGAATAATTCATCCTTTTCTTCTTTAGTAAGTTGCATTTTATCCCTCGATATGAGTAATATCTTGAATTTCTTCCTCGACTAAGTCCTTTCCAATCTCCAGAGTGTCTAAGGAGATAGCATCAAGGATACCTTTTAGTTTATATCTATCCTTATAGAACAATTCAAGCTGATAAACAGCTGCTTTAATAAGAGTATCTGGATGGAGAATCGTAAAGACATTAGAGTCTGCATCAGTAGAGAGAGCAGACTGATAGAAGTTTCCTAATATCTCTACATCTATTTGTTCATCAGTAGCTGGAAATATGAGTATCCCTCTGTAATCCTTTGAAGATGAAGTAGTATAATTATAGAATACCCCAGTAGCTCCCTTATCTGTAACATCAATCTCACGAAGTTTAGCAGGACAGTAATAAAGAGGAGACCCATTATCTGAAGAAGAGATAGTTCCAGAATATTCTCCTTTTAACCACTCCCAATCTTTCTTCTCCAACTGATATCTCTTATCAGAAGTATTAACCCATACTTCTTTAATCGTTCTACAACGTTTTTGGAAGGAAACGTAGTATCCTCCAATAGCAAGAGTCTCCCAAATTCTACCTTCAGATTCAGGAAGAGTACCTATCAATCTCTCTAACATATCCTGACCTGCTTGGATATAGTAGTTCGCTCCATTATCTGCCCAATCTGTAATATCTACAACCAGATCATATCTCCCACTAATCTTCACGAACTGAGTTCGGATCTCTTTTAAGTTCATTTCGATCTCCTAGTAGATTAAATCCAGATCCATATTCACATCTACGTTTTTGATAGGGCCTCTTTTAGAAGGTCCTACAGGCTCAATTGCTTCAAGACTATTCTTCTCATCCATCTGTCTATCAAAATGAATATGAGAACAATAAACTCCACATTCCTTCTCAAAACCTTGTATGAGTTTGAGGATAGAACTCTCTAATTCAATCTTCTTCTTTTTCACATCCTCAATAGTGATATTCCTACTAGCCATTTCAGTCCCCTTTGTTAAATAAATTAACATAGAGGAGGAGTAGCATTGCACTACCCCTCCTCTGGCACGAATAGCGAACAACTACCTAAACGATATTGTCTTGACCAACACCGTTGAGATATCCCCAGCCACTTGGGAAGTGGAACTCGAGTCCCATCTCAGTGAGATATTCCTCGTTCGTCCCATCCCTACGAGTGTAACCAGTGTTCTGTTTCTCAGCATCAGGATAGAAAGTCGTATCATCAATGATTCTGCTCTTGAGATTCTCAGGCTCATAGATGACCATAGAGTTTCTATTAGCTTCCTCATACGAGAACAGAGGATGAGTTTTGATATTAATCTTACCGAATGGAGTAACCCACTCCACAACCTGGATCCCATAGGATTTCGTTGTAGGAGTGAAGGTGTACTGACCATAAGTTTTAGCCAACTTGTTTAATCCCAGAAGCGCTCCAGATCCAGCCAGGCAAAGTTTCTCGCCCTTTCCATATCTGAAGATTAACTCCAGATAATAGTCCAGCCAATCTTCACCTGAAGCAATCCAGGTATCACCTGAATAAGTCGTATTCAGTCTATAGTCATTAACATTAGCAGACGCATAGGTCTTGATAATGTTAATAAGACCACGAGTTGTTCTTTCAGGCTTACCATTAGAACCGATATTCTCGGTCATGATTCCCCAGATGAACGCTTTCTCCATTTCGATAGAATGGAGTTCCAGAGCTTCTCTCTTCGCCTCTTTATAGGCATCACCTGTACGAAGTTTAGTCCTTCGTGCCGTACGAGTAATGTCCAGAGGAGTCCGAAAGATCTGGGTATAATTGTAGATCTTGGTAGGATCATACGCGACCGCCTCAGGCATTGTAGCACCTTCAGCATTTAAGTTACCGATAACGAGAATTCTATCGGCATCGCTAAGATCATGACTCTGAGCTGTAGTAGTATCAGCCTCCAACAGTTTAATAGTGATACAGGAACTGTCACCATTCTTCTGAGTCGCCAGGACTTTCGCATTAACATCAACATCATAGTCACTAACGTCTCGCAGAAGTACCTGATGTCCAGCTCTGAAATGACCAATATCATCCTCAGAGCATTTGACATAAAGCACCGAGCCAGCAACTCCACCAGAAGCATACGAGGAGCTCATTGCTGCATCAGTATACAGTCCTGTAATATCAGCTGCTTGTGTTGGAAGAGATTTCGTCCACCAGTTGTACTCAGGGTCATCAACTTTCTCTGAACCCAACTTAGACATTATAGCCGTAAGAGGAGCTGAGCCATTAGGATATTCATACAGAATAACCTCTCTCCAGTTTTTTGGTCTCTGGTCAGTAGCCCAATCTCCAGTTCCACGCATACCTAAAAATCCAGCCATAATAATCCTCCTAAGATACTTTCAAGGGTTGAATAACGAACTTTTCGTAGAGAGAGAACAGGTCCTCAGTTAGCTTGTTCTGCTCATCCTTCTTCTGCAAGTCCTTGGAGATTACTGCCATTAGAGTTTCACCAATCTCAATCTCCTTCACCATCTCACTTGAGAAGTCCCAGGTTAATCTATCTCCATCGACTTTGAACTGAAGTGCTTTATTCTCCTCATCATCGAAGGATAGGTCTTCCCTCAACTTTCTTACAAGTCTAAGAGTAATGAAGTTAGTCTCTTTGGGAAGAAGTGTTTGCAAAGCTAATCTTTCTTTAACTGTGAGTTCCATGTTCTGCCTCCTAATTTTGATTAATAGTTATATTTACGGCTATTCTACAAGTCTTACCAGCTGGACAAGTAAAACTCAACAAGGTAGCTCCTGCAGAGGTTTGTATAGTAAGAGTCTCTCCAGCATTTAACTCTACTACATCTTGACCTCCTAGAATTGCCTCAGTCTCCGGTACTATTGTAGTAAGTTGCATAGCCATTACTTACTCCTAGTTCCACTCAGCCGCAGGGATAAGTGGGATGTAATAAATATCTCCAGAAGCTCCATCAGACCCAACACCGACTTTAAGTCCTATAACACTTGCAAGAGCATCTGTCCAGGTAAGTGCATCATTATTAACTACTCCACCGCTAGCTGCAGTAAAACCATTGATGTAAATAGCATAACCAGCAGTCTTACTCTGGAAATTCTCTCCAGCATTAGAACTAAAAGTTCCCTCGGTCTTAAGTTCGATACAGGCTACACGCTGAGTAGTTCCAATATCTACAGACGAACCCTCGCCCTTAATATTGAAACAGGCAGCTGAGTAGCACCCACCGGAGCCTTTATCCTCGTCACTAAAATCAATAGTGCCTTGGACTGATCTACAGGCTCCAGTAACTCTACCACCAGTACTTACTTGCATAAAGTTTTCAATACCGGTAACTGTTGCTTTAGCTGCTGTAAGAACAGCGTCACCCTGGAGAGCGGTAAAACTTCCACCAGCCTCAGTAACATTAGTAGTAATGTAAAGTCCAGCAGGCCACCCTGTAGTATCTCCTGAGTCAAAGTATCCAACTATAAATCCATCAATAGCTGAATCATTAACAAGAGGAGAACCAGAAGCCCCAACTTTGATTACGTTACCACTATATGTTCCAGTGAACTGTAAACCAGTAGCTGCACCAGCCAGTGATATACCAGTAGTAGTCTGAGCAGCTATAGCAAGACCAGTTACACAGTCGGCAGATACGTTAATACCGTTTGCTGTAGCAGCACCACTAATCTCTATAGCATCAGTACAAACTCCAGAGATCTTAAGACCGTCAGTAGCTGTACCGGCAAATGAGATACCCGTGGTTCCTGAGAATGCACTCGTAATCTCCAGGCCAGTTGTACCATCTGCTGCTATTGAGATACCAGTCGTAAAAGCTGCATCAAGTACAATAGCTCCAGAAACATCTACAGCACCATCAAGATTAATCTTAGTTGAACCTGCTAATGTGATAGTAGGTTCGGTAATAGTTAACTCGTCTGCCGAGCCATTCATAATAGTAGCACCATTATGAAGGACTATATCAGCACCTGAAGGAGTCCCACTAATACTGATTGCATTAGTAGTTGTCCCAGCAATGGAAAGTCCTGTAGTACCACTGAACGCACTCGTAATCTCTATTCCAGTAGTTCCATCAGCCGCTACTGAAATACCAGTAGTAAATGCTCCAGTAATACTAAATGCAGTTGTGGAAGTTCCAGCCATCAAGATTCCTGTAGTTCCAGTGAAATTACTGGAAATATTAATAGCTGTCGTTCCGTCTGCATTAATAAACAGACCATTTCCAAAAGTGCCAGTTACAATCTGGATAGCACTGTCAGTACATGCTCCGCTAATCTCTATCCCATTATCTCCACAAGCCCCAGAAATTAGCAGACCGTCTGTCATAGCCCCTGCAAGAACAATTCCAGTAGTAGCAGGTGCTGTGATATTAAGACCTACAGTAAGTCCACAAGTACCGCTCATATCAGAATCGTCTTCAATCTTAATACCACTACCAAATGTAGTACTACTCCCATTCATATCTCCAAGTCTAACAATCATACCATGGACTACTGTATAATCAGATAAAGTTCCACAAGTAATCTTGGAGAGAATAGGTGTAGCTTCCACACTAATAGTATCAGCACTACCCCCAGCATCCATCGTGAACTCAGTCTGGATACCATAAACTCTATCAGCTGCAACAGCTGCTGAGCCTTTAAGATACCCATAAAACAAAGCTCCCCACACATTGGAGATATCTACAGCATTAGATACTCCATAAACCTGAGCACCATAAACACTACCAGAAGCGTTAGCTTCTCTATTCTCAACTCTCAGATAAATGCCCTTGAACTCCGTAAGGGTATAGGTATCAGCCCAATCAGATATATGATACCTAAGTTCAAAAGCCTCTGACCACTGAAAGGATGTAGCATCAATCTCAATAGAGGAGCCGCTTACTGTACTTGTTGATATCCTAGCAGTATGCAGAACCTGAGCATCCTGAGCATTGATACCAAGACCATTTACCAGACTAACGTGTCCGTTGTCCCACTCAATACCTGCTCTCAAAAGAAATCCTCGCCAACTCATAAGGCACCTCCTCTACGCTGTAGCCGCAGTGATTAAGAACCACTTATAGCCATCAGAATACCACAGAGTAAACAATCCATCTGTGATACTTTCGTTAGAGAATGCTGCATCATCTCCCAAGTCAGCAACAGCTAATGTCCCAGTTGCTATAGAAACTCCAGCGATTGAGTATAACTTTCCAGCTGCTTCTCTCACTGAGGGAAGATACACAACATTATCTCCAGCGCTAGCGATGGTAACCCTAACACACTGATTCCATGGGTAGAGATAGTACGCATTAGAATCGAAATCATCGTCAGCCAGATGAAGAACCTTGCCACTCTCGACAAGCGAACCAGAATCTCTTCTGTCTCCAATCTTCAACTGGTCAAGCACATTCTTTCCTGTTTCCAGACTCATTTTAATTACCTCCTATGGAGCTATAAAGTCATCAATTTCTTGTTGTAAACTAGCAGGTCCCTTAGTAGAAGGAGTTCTACTTCCTCCTTTATCTACAAATCCAGGGTTGCTAAATTTATCGTTAGATTTGGTCATAGGTTTCTTTATACCAAGCAACGTCCGAGTTCTAGTCGCAGCTTCAGTAAGAACCTCTTTGTGTCCAAGCTCAGGCTTTTCAGCGTGAACCTGAGCTGCAACAGCCATAACAGTCTTCTTAACCACAGCAAGGTCTTCGTTGTGCGCGTAGAAATCAGCAACTATTGCATTAGTATTACTGGTAGCCACAACCTCATTAGAAACCAACCCAGGAAGAGCAGAGAGAATTGCTCTAGCAGCATCTTCCTTTGCATCACTCCTAGCCTTCTGATATACAGTATTTAAGAGGTCGTTGAACTTCTTTGGATCATCTATAACATCATCAGGTGTCGTTCCAGATAAGAAGTCAACCTCTTCTACCTTCACAGAAGCTGGAGAAGGAGTTAGGGCTGGAGTAGGAGAAGGCTCTCCCTTTACCTCAACAGGTTTAGGCTCTGGAGTAGGGGCTACTCCAGGAACAGGAGTAAGCGATTCTATATGACCAAGTAGAAGCTTAATCCTCTCCCTTAATTCTTCTGCTGTTTCTTCTCCGCCTTCTGAAGTTGGAGGTTGAGGAGTTCCAGGATCAGGAGGTGTAGGAGTAGTAACAGGTTCTCCATCGGGTTTAGGAGTAGGCTCTCCAGTCCCTTTATCATCCACTAAAGGAGTAGGTTTATCACTTGGAGGAGTGTTATCTCCAGGAGTGATCTCTTCAGGTGGAGTAGGAGTAGGTTCAGGTGACGGCTCAGGGGAAAGGCTTCCAATAAGCTCGTCTATTTCTTGACTTAAATCAACTATTGGATCTGGCATCTTGTTTCTCCTTTCGTTCTCTATCTTCTTTGATGTTATCTATCATCACGTAAGGCATTTGAAGAGCATTACGTGCAAACTCTATATTTCCTTGGAGCTGTCTTACTAAATAAATATCAGGTGTTCTATCTGGAGATGCGAGTTCTTTAAGCTGATCTTCTATCCACCTATTAAACTCATACTGAAAGTCAGCCCATACAGTACTAGCAAGGAAATCTTCTATTGCAACTATAGTACTTTTATACTCCCCCATATCTACCTCCATTTTCTAACATTGGAAGAGATCGATTCATAGGAACTACCTTCCCTTGTTGAGCCATATTCATTACTTGCTCATCTGGAAGGACCTGAGGTTTAACCTTAAAATCAGAGATATTTTTAGCTCCTCCCAACTGAGCAATAAACTCAAACAACCTAACCATATCAAACTGCTGAGCAAGTCCCTGGTTCTCAGCAATAGTCTTATAAATCTGACTCCACATACTGAGATCACCACCACTTAAGTCGTTCTCAGTAACCTTCACATCATAGTCAACTAAGAGATCAAAAGGAGAGACTTTAGCCTTAGCATTATTCCCAAATACTGAGACGAGTTCTTCTTGCCATCTCCCTGTAATATCAACGTAGGTCTCCTCGCTCATCAACTGTTGAGTATGAGAAGCCATCATATAACCTAAATCTTGAAACGCCTGCATAGCGATAACTTTAATCATTCTCTCAATTCGAGAGAAAGCTGAAGTACGAGTACCTTGAAACTCACCTTTAGTCAACCTCTCAGGTCCACCACTCCTTAATGAGCCACTTAATGACTCATCAGTTCCACCAATCCTCTGCATCCACTCGAGGATGAAGGAGGAATCACCTATGTTGTTTCTAGTTATATCATTTACTTGGAGTTGTTGTACTACATCCTTAACTCCTTTTCCCCATGCAGGCCTTCTCAATCTAATAATCTTTCCAGGATTAGGGTCTTTAAGATCTGCTATATTGACTTGATAAGGATCAACAATAAGCATATCATTAATCGCCTTACGAACATTAGCTACATGGGAGTTGAAGAGAAAATCGAGGACTTCTTGCATCCCACTTAGGATCTCACTACGAGCAAGTGGAAGAACTGAATATCCATCAAAGTCAGGAGCTGCTGTAATGATAGGGTACATATCGTGAGTAAGACCAAGAGGCTTAGCTTGGATTACTACTTCATCATTAGCTAAACCAAAGAGCCACTTCTCAGGAAGAGTTCCATCTCCTAATTTCCACTCACTTGGAACAAGTTCAATATACATCCAGATTACATCAACTGTATTGTGGATTGTAGTATCAATAACTGTGTATTGTCCCACTCCAGTCTTATCATTCCTTGCGGAGCGATCATCTTTGAAGATTGAGGAGCCTTGAAGAGAGATGTCTTTTAAGTACTTTACGTTGAATATAGAACCTCCACCTCTCGCTTCTCTATTCATAAGAGCCATACGATTTGTAGGCTCTACCCAACCAGTGAACTCACCATCTTGAATTCGCTGGATAGGAACAGATGGGTCAGGAAGGTAGAGATATGGGTCTATATTATCCAGTTTATTTCCTTCATAGATTATAGCTTCTTTAAACTCTCTACCTTCCCATTCATTCTTAACCGTCTTATATCCCATTTTCTTAGTCCATACAGGAGCTCCAACTCCTGTCCCGTAGATAAGACAGTCCCTAAGAAAGGTATGAAGGGAGAGACCAATTTTAGAACGATAACACTGATGAGCAATGACCTTTTCAAGGAGCATAGTTCCTAATGCATCCTCAGGAGAAACTCCCTCATATTTGAGTATAGGATTTCCTAAGAAAGCCATTACTAAATAGGTGAGTAAGGTTTCCATAACAACGAAGGAGTAAGGAAAAATAATAGATACAGGTTTCCTACTATCATTATACTTTATTAGAGATTCCTCATCATCTATACTTATATATGCAGTCATTACTCTCTCAACCTGATTCCAAGAGTCTACCCTTTTAGAGATTAAATCATGTCCTTCGCGAGCACGATAGAGGACCTCCTCCTTAATCTTCTGATGAAGAGGAGAGCCTGGAATAAGATTAAGTCCACCTGGGTATGTGTATCCTAAGTCCCTACTTAAGTATGACGAAGAACCGAAATTCAGTTGTCCTTGTTGAACTACTGGCATTATACTAACCTCCATTCTTCGAGTGGATTCTCATATTCTAGTTCTGCAAATTCTGCTTCTGAGTCTGCTACGTCTGTATCTGGAGGATCGAAGTACATAGCTTTCTCGTCCATTACCTTGTTGATGTAAGCTACTGCATCCATTATATCCCAGAGTTTAGAACGAGGGAAAGATCGGAGTTGAGCTTCGAGAGCTCCACAGTTGGATTTGAAGTGATACATATAACCCAACTTATATAATGGTGCGAGAGTAGCTATTCTCTCCTCCTTCTTCCCTACTGCATTTAACTCCAAGTAAATTGGATGAAGATTACGAACTCTCATTTCACTCTCGATTGGCTGAGAGATGAATTGATGAAGAGAAGTTACTTCAACAGCAAGAATAAAACTCTTATGCCGGAGCACTTGTCCAAACATCATATCGTAGAGGGTATCAGGTCTAACCCTACGACTCTCAATATCTCGGATGAAGATCTTATGAGACTCTCGATCTACGGCGATTGTAACTACTGCACTCTCAGCTGAGTGAAGTTGAACAGTCTTAGCAGGATCAACAATAGTTACATGAATAAGTCTATTGTTGAAGATCTCCTCTTTTATAAGATCTCCTGACTCAATAGTTTTATAGACTATTACTCGATCTTTCTCATCCTCAGCATATCTAAAGTACTCATCCTTAAAGACTGCATCTTCAGTAGAGACAGGAAGATTCATCCGCTCCATATAGAAGAGGTCCATCAATCCTTTCTCTCGATGCTCCTCGACTTCCTTCTTAATCTCCTCAGTGGTCATATAGTTGACATCATAAGTATTGTAGTCTGGGTCACAGATACTTAGACGAACTGATTCCCACTCAGGTGCATCAAGAAGGGTTTGAAGAAGGGAATCCTCATGTTTAACTGTATCAATATAGATGATTGTAGGAGGCTTTCCATACATATCTTCAGTCTTCATAACATCAGAGAAGAACCACTCCTTTTGTTTCTTCCTTAACTCTTCATTTCGTAGGTCTTCTTTGTTCTCCAAGTCGTCTATAATAATGAGGTCAGGTCGATAATTTGCCCAGTTCAATCCACGAACCTGCTGACCCATACCTCGAGGAAGAACAAAAGTATTTCCAAAGGCTACCCAAGCAAGTTTAGAAAATGTATCATCAACCTCTCCTATATCACTCACTTTGATTGAACCGAAGAGTCTACGAACATTCTGATTTGTTAAAAGAGTTCGTTTCATATTCTCGGTTTGGAGTTCAGCAAGAGTTGCAGAATTCGATAAGTAGACTATAAAATGATACTCTCGAAACAGAATTCCCTTATTAGCTATAGTTCTCGCAATCGAGGTCTTCCCAAGTCCACGTGGAGCAGCTATAGCTTTCTTATTGTTTTCACTTCCTATCACGTCAAATACTTGGTCGTGGAGAATAGAGAAAGGTGCAGAGAAGATCTCAGGGAAGAGAGCTCTGCTCATATACTTCGTGTCTAGATAGCAGTTATGAAGTATCTGTTTCTCTTGTTCTGTTAATTCAAGCTCACTCATCATTCATCCTTTGGTAATTTAATTACCACAGATTATTTAACTTTACCTGTTTTAAAATCAGCCTCAAACTTCTTAGCAAATGTGATAGGATCAGTTGTCTTGAGAACTCTAAGGATTATGTTTCCCCAGGTGATGATAGCAATACTCATTGGAGCTGAGATGATGTTAGCTCCAATCATATACTGGAGAGTTTCAAGACTTCCGCATAGAACGTTAAACCAGAGTGTCCAAGATTTATACCACTTCATGACTTACTCCTTACTCTTAACGTACTGAACTGCGGTTTCAATAGCTGCATTAATCATAGCATCTGAGATATCAGCATAACCTTTAGATTTAAGGCTCTTTAGAACTGCTTTGACAGCAGCTGCTTTCTTCTCAGGCCCAGTTGCAGTTAACATACTCGTAGCAATCTCAGAACAAACCTTGATTGCTTCGTTTAAGACTATTTTCCCGACGCTCGAGGAAAGAGCCTTGAGGAGTGGAAGTACATACGCCCAAATAGATACAAACATTAACTTAATTCTATCCCACATAATAACCTCCTATTGTTTAGATTTTTCACAGTTTAACGCCCTATCACGCCAGAACTTAGCATCCTGACCCAGTTTAGTGACGTTATCTTTGAGATCATTAAACTCCTGTTGCGACATAGTAATAGTATTAGAAGGAGTAGTAGGTTTAACAGGAGTCCCAGAGCAACTACTTACTGAGATCATTATGCAAATCAGCAATACCTTTATTAAGGTCTTTCGCATCTTTGGCCTCCTGTATATGTTTTAGGTGAGTATTGATTATATCAGATATAGCCTTATCTGCTTTAGCATCCTTTACAGGATCGTCCTTAGTAAAATCATGAACTACTGTAGCTATAGACCCTAAGGCATTAGCTGTTGCAGTTAAAGGATTATCTGAAGCTAAAAGTTTTGTAGTTATATCTAACCAGTCTATTGTCATGATTATCCTCACTTACTAAGTCCGTTACCATTAGTTCCTGAAACTAAACTTATTATTTCTTTATTAAGATCCCTCCCTTCTTGTGTTGCTTTATCTGTTACATAAGCTGCTATCAGAAGAATAGCCTTCTCCATTCTAGGATGGAATGGACAAGTCTTCCTCTGCCCCCAAAGTGATTTAACCGTACCTGAAATAGCAAATACTGACAGTCCAGTTCCTAAACCCCAAGCCACAGCTTCTATCATCTGGTACCTCCCTATCCTTCATAATGTCCCTTATCCCAACTAATCATAGGTCTACCTCCCATAGATTCCCAGATCTTATGCCAATACTCATGACCCTTTATAGGATCAGTAAGTTCCTGGGTAACTCCATCATTATCTTTATCAGTTATGTCAATAAAGTAGATATCAGCTGCTTTACCTATTTGATGAGCAGAGAGTTTTTTATATCCATCCTTCTTACTAAGTCCTGCTAGAAAGAGCCGGTTCTGCTCTTCTGAACTTCGTTTAATATAATCAAGAATTGGATATTCTCCTTCATTAGTCATTCGTAAAAGAAGTTTAGATAAATTATGAGTAAATTCTAATCTAGTCACTATTAATCTCCTATATAATATACTTTGTAGCTGATTGCACTATTCACCGCCCCAGCACCCTTGACCAGCCAGTTCTGCGTTGCCCCTGATTTTGCCGAGACAATGCGGACTCCGGTGGCAGCACAGTCATCTACCCTGTTAACTTCCAGAACTGAAACATCTGTCGTAGCAGCTCGACTATTTTGCAGGTATACATATTTCGGATATCCAACCAAAGGAACGGTACAATAACGGTATGTATTATCATTTAATGTGAAAGTACCTGTATCTCCATCATAACAAATAACTCCACCTGAAGGAGAAGCACTCAACTTGCTCTTATATAAAGCTTCATGCACAACAGAAGATGGTGAGTGGATATACGACGACTGTGCTGTTGTCGAAAACGTATCATCATCTACAATAGTTGCATAAGTTTGAGCAAGCCATCCAGTTAAAAAAGTAGGTGCTGCGATTATGTTTGTTAGAGTCTCCCCACTCGGAGCAGTTGCAGAACAATACCCCATTGCAATCAACGCCCCTGTCGAAGCGTTATAAACACAAAGCAGGTGTTTTCCGGTCTGGTAAGCTGAAAGGTCAACGCCTGTAAAAAAGGCAAAGGCGGTTCCGTCAACGAGGCTTAGTTGCGTGTTGGCGGCAGTGGATGTGCCTTGAGCAACTAATTTGAGATTGTTCTGAAAAATATAGGTCTGAGCAAATCCTTGTGAAGAGAAAAGCA